>OIZT01000047.1_pt1 | contig 99280 bp, 105 predicted proteins | sample 1588611 | NCBI WGS metagenome assembly OIZT01 (sample SAMN03283278) | human gut metagenome | biome: human-associated habitat; material: feces | host: Homo sapiens | place: Peru | collected 2012
GAACCCCTGCGCCAGTTTCCCGACCTCCTGGTTTTCAAGACCAGTCCCTTCAACCAGACTTGGGTATTCCTCCATAAAAATTATTGGTGCCCCGGGCCGGACTTGAACCGGCACGGTCTTTAACAACCGAGGGATTTTAAGTCCCTTGCGTCTACCAATTTCGCCACCGAGGCAAATTCATAATTTTTATTAAAAAAATGGTGACCCGCTGGAGATTCGAACTCCAGACCCCTTGATTAAAAGTCAAGTGCTCTACCGGCTGAGCTAGCGGGTCACTTTATATAAAATGGTTGCCTCGGCTAGATTCGAACTAGCGAAATGCACGAGTCAAAGTCGTGTGCCTTACCACTTGGCTACGAGGCAATATCTAAGTGGTGGGGAGACATGGATTCGAACCATGGAACTCGAAAGAACAGATTTACAGTCTGCCGCGTTTGACCACTTCGCTATCTCCCCAAATAATGGTGCCGAAAACAGGAATCGAACCCGTAACCTACTGATTACAAGTCAGTTGCTCTACCAATTGAGCTATTTCGGCATATGGTGGGCGACGAGAGACTCGAACTCCCGACCCTCTGCTTGTAAGGCAGATGCTCTAACCAACTGAGCTAGTCGCCCATATCACTTGCTGACATAAATAAATATATCATTTAATTTAGTTTGTGTCAACAATTTTTATCATTTTTCTTATTTTTTTTATCTCTCTATACTTTTCATTTGTCCATTTAGGTAAATTTTCTTCAAGAAGTCCAAATCCTTTACCAGACTCAGGTATCATAGAAAGTGACTGCTCTACTTTATAGTCAATCTTCTTTATAGATAACTTAGCGTGATTTTTGCTTTCATCTAGTTCTAAAATTTTTACATTTATTATATCTCCTATGTTAAACAATTTTTCTAAGTTTTTAACATATTTATTAGATACTTCAGATATATGAACTAATCCTGAATAATCATCTTCTAAACTTACAAATACTCCATATGGTGTAACACCTGTTATTTCTCCTTTAACGATGTTACCTACTTTTATACTATTCATAATACATCACAAGTTAATTATATCACATATTTCTTTTAATATCACTAATTATTTTTAAGCCATTCTATCACTGGAATATTTACTTTCTTGTTTATTAAATTGTATATATCAATTAGTAAATCTTGATACTCATTTAGTCTATTTATATATTTAAGAAGTTCTTTTTCTTCTATTTCATTAATAAATATCTTTTTTACGGTGTCAAAGTAATACGATGGATATAATAGTCTACTAAAGAGCATCATTAAGCTTACTTTATTATATTTATTTATTACGTTGCTTATTTCATCAAAGTTTAAACTGTCTTCGAAAAATTTAACCTTTATGTATTCAGCTACATCTCTTACTTCATAGTCGAATGCAAATGTTAATGGGTTATTAATAAAGCCACTGTAAACTGTTTTAAGTAGCCTTTTGTGACATAATGTTATTTTTGGTTTTTCATTTAATTCAAGAGCATCCATAAAATAGCTTATTGCATTTTCAGTTAAGCCAACATAGTAATCAAATGACTCTAAGACTAAAGGGTAATCATTGTTAAGTTCACTTACCTCTTCTTCAAATATATCTACTTTATTTTTCCAAAGTGTTGCCCAGTCGCTATTTATGCTAATATTTGAATTACTTATTAGTAGATTATTAAAGTAAACTATATCATTTAGATCATATATGTCATTTTCGACTGAGTTTACTCTAAGAAGAACGTATGTGGTTTTATTTAGTGTTACAAAGTAATTATTATCTTTGTTTTTTATAAATGTGTCTACTAATACATTTCTGTTATATAAGTCATTAGTTATTTTTACTAAAAAGTCTATGTTCTCTATGGGTCCTGTATATTCTATAAAGTAATATTTATACGTGTTAAAAATAAAATAACAACCGTTATTAATTTCATATATTTTATCAGGATATACTTTATAATAGAAATTTATTGTTTCTTTCATTCTTATCACTAGTAAATTATATGAAAATCAAGTATAAAAAAAACCTCAAAATTAATTTAAGGTTCTTGTTTCTGATTGTATAGCACCATTTAGTGCCATTTCTGCTGCTTGTGTTCTAGCTTCAGCAACTTTTAATTTTTCTGTTAGCTCATTTAATTTTGATTTTAGTACAGCATTTTCATCTATTAAAGCTTTTAAAGCCTCTAGTGCATCTGATGCAGTTGAACTTTGTTCTAATGGTTTGTTTGGTTCAACGCTATCTAATTTAGTATCTACTTTTTCTGGAGCACTTGGAACTTCTGGAGTTTCTGGCACTACTGGATTATTCATATTTTCATAAAATTGTTGTGGAGTAGATAATGTGTCTGCTTCTGTTTGTGGTTCAGGTGTACTAGCCACTTCAATTGGGCTTACTTCTTCAGGTACACTTGGTGCTTCAGGTGCAACTGGAGCAGGAGTTTCTACTGGTTGTTCAACTACTGGAGTTTCCACTGCAGGCTCAGCTACTGGAGTACTTTCAGCGATTCTATCAAATATATTTACATCTTCACTTGGTGCTGGTTCTGATACTTGTGCATCTACTGAAGGTGCAACATCTACTACTGCACTTTGAGTAGCAGGTGCTTCTAATGTATTAACTTCTGGTTCTACATCTACAGCTGGTTCACTAGCAGGAATAACTGCTGGAACTTCTTCAGCTTTAGGAGTTTCTACTACAGGAGTAACTACTTCCTTTTCAGGTTCAACTTCAACTTCAAATGAACTCTCAGCCATATGACTTCTAAGTTTTTCTTTATCAGTATCTTTTATTCCTATTACTCTATATCCTTCTAATTTTGCGTTATTTAAATCCATAATTAACCTCCTTGGACAATGCTTTTCATAGCTTGTTTAACTTTGTCCCATACACTTTCATCTGTAATTCCAACTAATTTATATACACCTGGTACTTCTTCCACTACTTCTGAAATATATACTTTACTCATTCCCTCTTTTAAAGCTTCGCCTTTTGAGAGAATTACAAAACTTTTATTAATATCTTTAACATCGAATGAATTAACAAGTTCTACTTCTTCCATAGTACCATTCATATTTTGTATTGTTATCTTTTTCATATTTCACTCTCCTACTATTAAAATAATACCACAAAAAAAGGTTTAAATCAAACCTTTTTAATTAATTTTTTCTAAAATGAAATATTTACAACCATAGGCACAGTTTTCTAAAATATATTTATCTAATCTGTCAAAGTCATTTATCTCATTATTCATTTTATTATCTTTTTTAGTAAAGCCTTTTAGTCTAAGTTTACTGTATGCAATATCTCCAACTATATAGTCATAGTCTTTAAAGTAATCAGTTATTTTTTCTTTGACTAGTTCTAAGTCGAAGCATTCTCCATTATCTTTTATTAATTTATATTCTTGATCTAATAATTCCATTTGTATCACCTATTTATATTATAAAACATTTTTTAGTTAATTGCTAGAATTTAATGGACTTGTTACTGAGTAGCCACCACCATATACATTTGGTACTCTTCCATTTATGACTTTTACTACAAGAAGTACACTTGAATTTACTTTTATGTCATTACTTATGAATGGCATTATAAAACGTTCACTTACTGTAACATCTATGTAAACTTTTAGTAAAGAATTATTTATTCCATATGGTGTTACATCCGTTCTTATGTTTGAGACAACATTACCAAGTATTTTAGCTTTAAAAGGTATTCTTGGTCCTAGGTTAGAGAGAACAGCATTACCTGTGATTAATCCTAGTGGTACTTTATAGCTTAAGTCGTTTTGCTCTACGTATTCACTATCAAAGAAAGCATATTTCCCGTTTTCAAGTAGTAACAATTTTTCATATATTTCATTATTTAAAAGTACTAGATTTCTGTTGATTTCTTTGGTGTTGAAGTCTACACTTATTATTTCATCATCTTTGTTTTTTACAGTGTCTACATAGTTTTTATAGTCTTCTTGTTTCATATTATCTATAGCATTATTTATTATCATAGTAGATACTCTAGTAACTTCATTTTCAGCATATACTGATAGTACGTTTTTTATTCCTTTGTTTATGTATTTAAATATTAGAAATGTACATATTAAGACAAATAAAAGAGAAATTAAAAATTTATCTCTTTTTGAAATATTAAAGTAATATTTGAATCTTATACGCTTTTTCATAGTAAATAATATGTAAAAGTAATAAAAAAAGACTATTTAGAATAGTCCTAGATTAAATACATAGTTTGCTATTACAACTAATGTACCAAGTACAACTATGCATAACATAATGATACCTATTGTTGTAAGTGTATTATTTTTTTTAACACTTTTTTCTAGTTCTTCAAATCCTTCAAAGTCTTCTTTACTGAAACTCATACTATTTGTATAAAAAGATTTATCTATATCATTTATTTTTTGTTTTAAGTTTACTAGTTCTTGTGTTTTTTCTTTTTCGGTTTCTATTTTCTTTATTTCTATTTCTTTTAATATATCATTTTTTTGTTGTTCTTCTTTTATTGGCGCAGTTACTTCTTCTCCGTCTTTTCCTGTTAGTTCTTCGAGTAAGTTAATGTCTCCTTTGTGTACTGTAACTGTGTTTATTAAGTCTATTAAAGTTCTTTCTCCAGTGTTTAGTTCTAGTTCTTCTTTTTCCTCTTCTTCTTTTAGTTTAGATTCTTCATAAGATTTTATTCTTTTTAGTATGTCATCTTCTTCTAGTCTTAGTTTTTTGTATCTTTCGTTTTCGTAATCAAGTTCTCTAGATTGTCTAGCTTTTTCTAAGACTGAATTAATGTCATATACTTTTTTTTCTTCCTTTTTTTCTTCGTGAATTTCTTCTTTGACAGGTAAGACAAGCGTGTTTCTTCTTTCTGTTTGAACTTTATTATTTTCAGCAATGTATTTTCTAATTTTGTTTAGGTCAATTGTTTTATGGTTACCTTCAATTACTTTGATGTTGCTGTTTGCACTGACACGCGAAAGTTCACTTCTTTTTATATCATCATATAAAGAAGTGTTTTTATTTACTCTAGATGTGCTTCTAGTTTCTGTTATTTCATTATTATACCTATCCATTCTAGAATTCATATTATTCACCATACTCATTTTACCACATATTTTAAAGAAATAGAAGTTGATTTTAATAAAAAATAATAATATAATGGTATTGGAGGATATTTATGGAAAAAATTCATATTAATAAAGATGCTTGTATTGGTTGTGGAATGTGTGTTATGTCACATCCTGAATATTTAGTTTTTGATGAAAACGGACAAGCTGAGCCAGTTGGCAAAGAAGTTACTAAAGAAGATAAGATGGCTCTTTTGGAGAGTGTTGAGAAGTGCCCTACTGAAGCTATAACTATTATAGAAGAATAAAACTCTACTTATGTAGAGCTTTTTTATTTTAGTGAATATAGTTTTTTTACTTCTTTAGTAGATAATTTTCTAGATTCTCCACTTTTAAGTCCAGTTAAGTCTAGAAATGCATATTTTTCACGTTTTAGTTTTTGCACATCATAGTTAAATAGTTTGAACATATCTTTTACTTGATGGTTTCTTCCTTCTGATATTACAACTTTTACGTAAGATGAGTCAGTTTTTTTGTCATATCTGTCTAGTTTAAATATGGCTTTTTTTGTTTTGATACCATTTAGTAGTACACCAGAAGATAATTTAACAGCATCTTCTTTTTTGAAGAATCCTTTTACTTTAGCATAATATTCTTTTGTTACATCACTTTTTGGATGAGTAAGTAAGTTAGATAGTTCCCCATCGTTAGTAAGTAAGATTATTCCAGTGGTGTCATAGTCTAGTCTACCTACAGGGTATATTCTTGTTTTTGTGTTAATTAGGTCACATACTGTTTTTCTATTTTTGTCATCAGTTACAGAACTTATTACACCTCTTGGTTTGTATAATAGATAATATTCTTTTAAATCTCTTTTAAGTACTTCTCCCGTTACAGTAACTGTGTCTAGTGGGCCTACTTTAACTCCTAAAGTTTTAACAGTTTCTCCATTTACTTTAACTTTTCCAGCTAGAATTAGTTCTTCTGCTTTTCTTCTACTTGCAATACCGCATTCACTTATAAATTTTTGTAATCTTTCCATAATTCATCACAAGTTAATTATAAATTAATTTTTCCAAAAAAACAACTTAGATAGTACACTTTCTTTTTTACTTTCATAACTTACTGCAAATATGTTTATTTCATTAATAAATTCATCATCTACATATACTTTTGCTTTTCCTACTACTGAGTTTGGTTTTATTTTCTTTTTCTTTATTATTTCATATTTTATTTTTACTTTATTTAGTTCACCTTTATTTAGCATTATGTCTAGGTTGTCTTCTATGTAAAGATGATAATTTTTGTAGTAGTTTTCTTTTAGTAAGAATGTATTTTTATCTAGTATTCTATATTTATCATATTTGTTAAAGTATTCTTCGTATAGATTTTTGTGTACGTTAAATTTATCTGGTTCTTTCATAGTGACTATGCTTAGGTCTTCTTTTGCTTTTTTTGCACTTGATACAAAGATGTGTCCACTTCTATCTGTGTAACCTATTTTACCACCTGTTGCATATTTATAAGTACTTAGTAGTTTATTTTTGTTATACCATATGTGAGTTTCTACGTTTGTAGTTAGTGTATATTTTTTTATGCTGTCTATTTCCATAAATACTTTGTTTTTACTTGCGTATCTCATTAATAGTGCAAGGTCTTTGGATGTGCTTATGTTTTCATTTTTTTCATCAAGTCCGTGAGGGTTAGAGAATACCGTATTATTCATTCCTAGTAAATTTGCTTTTTCATTCATTTTATTTACGAATTTATCATATCCTAGAGTATTTGTAGCAATTACCATAGCGGCATCGTTTCCACTTCTTAGCATTAGCCCTACTAATAAGTCATAAAGAGTCATACATTCATTTTTATCTATGTATATCATCGAGCCATAGACTTCTTTTATTTCATCTCCTGCACATATTACACTTGCTACATCATAGTTTTCTATTGCGACAATTGCTGTCATTATTTTTGTAGTGCTTGCTATTAAAAGCTTTTCATCTATGTTTTTGCCTCCTAAAACTCTGCCACTTGAGTTATCTAGTACTACATAGCTTTCAAGTGCATTTAAGTTAATAAGACCAAATAAAAATAATGTAATAAAAAATATTATCTTTTTCATATTATATATTATTAAGTTTGCAAGCAAAAAATACCAAAAAAAGAGAGTTATTCACTCTCGTAGTTGTATGTACCGTGTATTTTTTCTAGTGTTGTTTTGTCAAACTCGTTTACAGTCCATTCGTTATCTTTCTTAGTTAAATTAATATCTATAGTATACTCTACTCTGTCTGTTGCATTTATCATTTGTTTTAGTTTATATTCCATAAATTTACTTTCATCAAATACATTGTCAGTTAAGAATTCACTTTCGTGTGATAATCTATAATTATTAGCATTAGTTTGTACTTTATAAAAGTCATATACACTTATTTTTGCTGTTACAGTTGCTTCACTTCCGTTTACTTTTTCGTTAGTGATTTTGTATTTTAGGTCACTGTATTGCATTTTCATTGCTTTTGTGTAGTCACTTTTTTCTTTTTCAGTGTTAAGAGTTGTTCCTTCTACTACAAGTTCTAGATCTTTTAAAACACTATCATCTAAGTTTTGATATTTTTTTAATGTGTCTTCTGCTTTTTTAGTTGGAGTGTTACCAAAACTACAACCTACTACAAGGAATATACTAAGAAATATAACTAGAAATTTTTTCATTTTTTCCACCTCTAGTAGTAGTTTTGACTGTTTTTATTTATTTATACTATTTTTTTACTTTAATTATGTTTAGTAAGCTTAGGAGTTCTTTAATTTTTGATGAGTAAGATTTTTTTATGTCTTTTATTAGATGAGCGTGTGCATTTTTACCTGGTAAGTGATTAAACCATTCAAAGTATAGGTAGTTTATTATTTCTTCATTATCTTTTACTTCATTTATGCTTTCTATTAAGTTATTTATTTCTATTTTTTCACTTCTTGTCATATTAGAAAATTTATTTTTCTTTTCTACTATGTATTCTAGGTTTGTTTTTTCTATTTTAGCAGATATGCTTAGTACTTCCATTTCTTCATTAACAAGCATTTTACTTTTTTTAATTACTTTTCCACTTTGTTTAAACATTACTATAACTGCGTTTAGATCGTTTGTAAAAACTGCACAGTAGTTAATTGTTTCTACATTTCTGGCTGTAAAAACTTGAGTTTTGTTATATATTTTTTCTAAAAAGTTTTTGTCTACTATAGTTTCATTAAATGATATATCTATGAATGCACTTGTGTCTATTTTAAATAGTGGTACTTTTCTTAGGTGCAGGATTGTATCTTCAGTTTTCCAGTCATAGAAGTCATAAAGCGTTTCATTAAAATTAGCTAGTATATCATATATATAAATCATATTATCTTTCCTTTCTTAAACTAAAATGCACTAGTAAAATGCCTAGTATAAATATTAGACATTCCCATCTTCTAATTATAAAGTTAACATATTCTAAAAAAGTATACCCTAGCTTTAAAAGATTTAGATAAATTATTGTGAATGTGATACTAAGTCCTATTAAAAAGGTACCTAATAGCAAAAATATTAGTCTTATTAGCATATTTACACTTCCATATTAAATAATATTTATTAAATTGATTTTTTAGTATATAATTATATTGGTGATATTATGTTAGAGATACTTAAGTATATTTTTTTGGGAATAGTGCAAGGTTTAACTGAGCCACTTCCAATTAGTTCTAGTGGACACGTGTTTATTTTGAAGAAAATTCTTGATTTGAAGACTACTGATTTGAATTTTGAGATTATTGTTAATTTTGGAAGTTTGCTTGCTATTTTACTTATTTATAAAGATGATTTGATAAGACTTATTAAGAATTTCTTTTTGTATTTTAAGACTAAGACTGAGGAAACTAGAAATGATTTTAAGTATTGTCTTTTGATTGTATTTGGGAGTATTCCTGTAGGTATAGTTGGATTTTTGTTTAAGGATTATATTGAGAGTAAGTTAAGTACAAATATTAATATTATTGGTGTTTCTTTCCTTTTAACTAGTTTGTTTTTGCTTTTAGTTAGTAATATGAATGGTAAGAGAACTGATAAGGACATGAATTATAAGGATGCTTTGACAGTAGGACTTGTTCAGGTTGTTGCCCTTGTGCCTGGTATTAGTAGAAGTGGTTCGACTTTGATTGGAGGACTTTTTAGAAAACTTGATAGAGAGACTGCACTTAGGTATTCATTTATGCTTTATATACCAGTGAGTGTGGGTACTACTTTACTTGGTTTTAAAGATTTGCTAAGTACTCCTAATATACACGATATTGTTTTACCTTATGGTTTAGGATTTATTGCTTCATTTGTTGTTTCATATTTTACACTTAGATGGTTTATTAAACTTGTTAAGAAAGGTAATTTAAAATATTTTAGTATTTATACTTTGATTTTAGGATTACTTGTACTTATATTTATGTAAATTAAAAAAGTTACTTTCGTTTAGAAAGTAGCTTTTTATCTTAGTTTTTTTATTTGTATTCCGCCTGTGTTCATTAGAAAGTTGTAGTATTCATCGAGTCCTAGGTCATATGAGTTTTTGACTTTATAGCAGAAATCATCAAATCCTTTTATGTTTGTTGGAAAGAAATCACTTTCTGTTTCAAGTACTTTTATTGGCTTTATAGTGTAGACTTCCTTTTTTTCAGGTAAGTACATAAAGGGTTTCCATATGAATGCATTTGTACCTTTAGGAAAATTATATCCTGTGACTGCTGATGTGAAAGAGTTTATACTTTTTCTATATATTTCATTTTTGTAATAGATTACCTTTTCTCCACAAAATATATAGTCACTTATTTTTTCTTCTTCTAAGAGCTCTGCTTCATAAATCATTTCATATAGTTTTTTATCACTTCTATAAATTTCATCTGGAATACTTTGTATTATGTTTTTAAATTTTTCTAACAATTCTTTTTTTATATTGTTAGGCATTTCATTTATTTCGTTGTAACTTAGTTCGTATATTTCCATTTCTACCACCATACTAATTATGATATTACACAAGTGGTAAAATTTCAAGAAAAAAGACCTTTTTTGGTCTTATTTAGTCTAAATAGTCGAAGTCATCATCTTCTAGAATTTCTTCATCAAGGAAGTCTTCTTCTTTTTCAGATATCTTTTCTGGCTCCTTTATTTCTTCGTTAGTTTCTTCATCTATAGATTCATTGTCCAAAGTTTCTTCATCAGAATTTTCTATATTATCTTCTTTTATTTCTTCTTCGTCATACATTGATGAAGTTTCAGTTATACTCTCAGAATTTCCTCTGTTCCATAATTCTTCAATTTCATTTTTAATAACATCAACATTTACATACAAATATTGTTGCTCATTTTCAAGACTAGTTATTCTGTTAGAATCGTGAAGTAAGTCAATTTCATCTTCAAATTTGCTGTTTAGTGTTACATCATTTTGAACTTTGCTATTTAGTATGTCTAAGCATTTTTCTTCAGCTATTATTTCGTTATGCAAACTTGAAGTGTTAATGTCAAGATTTCTAATTTCATCCATATATACTTGAATATCTTGGTTGTATTTATTTTCTAATGTTTTGTCATTAATTATGTCTTGTCTTAATACATTTATGCTTTCACTGTATTGGTCTATTAGACTTAAGTTTGACTCGTGATATAGTCTTAAAAGTAATTCATCTAAGAATTCTTCTTTAGATATTCTTTCACTTCTTGTATTTAAGTATAGGTTATCTGATTCTTCTATAAGTATTTCTAATTCTTTCTTTCTCTTGTCTATACCATCAATAGTGTTTCTAAATGTTTCGATTCTTTTGTTATGATATTTACTTTTTTCAAAAATGTTTTCTTTTTCTTTTTCATCATTATAATCATTATCATCTAGTCTATCTTTTAGACTCCTTTTTTTGTTTGCGTATTTGTCTATCAGTTCAAATATGTTACTTCCTTTTACTTCTTCAAGAGTATGTTCATAATTATTTCTTGCTGTTTTGATTAAGCAATCTAATTCTTCTCTTACACTTTCAAGTTTTTCTCCACTTTTGAATTTGTCTAGTAGTGTATTTCCAATTAATACTGGATTGTTTTCTTTAATGTCTAATGATTTATCTATTCTTTTAATTTCACTTTCTAAGCTTTCTAGTAAGACTTTGTCTTTACATTTAGAGTAAGAGTCAGTGTAGCATTTTTTATCTAGTTTAAAGTCGATTAGTTTAACTGAATCTTTTACTCTTTCTATTTCAGCACTTACTACATCAAGTTTAGCTTTTGTTCTTATTTCTGAGTCATCATCTAGATTGTTGTCTTCTAGTTTAGAGCTTAGATTAGTGCTGTCGTTTTGAAGAGAGCTTAAAGTATCTTCTAGATATTTCTTTTCTTCTTCAAGTTTAGTTTTTTTATCTTTGTCTACGTATTTGTCTTCTTCGATTTTACTTCTTAGTTTATCACATTCATTAGTTAGATATTCTTTTCTTTCTAATAAATAATCTTTATCTTCTAATACTTTTAAATCACTCAATTTATAACCAGATTTTTTTACTAGTATACCAATTAAGTCTTCAAGTGCTCTGTAATTCATATTATCACCAATCCAATTCTATTCTTTTATGTTTTTTTTCTTTTTCTACTTCTACTACTTTATCTTTTTCTTCTTCTTTTTCATTTTCAGTGTTTACAACTTCTTCGTTATCAACATTTATTTCTTCTGATTCTACTTTTTCACTATTTTCATTGTTAATAACTACAGTGTTATCCACATTGCTTTCAAATTCAGTGTTTTCTTCCTTTTGTTCTGCCTCGGTTCTTCCAGAAGATGTGTTCCATTCTTTTATAAGTTCTTCTTTTACTTTAACAGCATCTACGTATACAACATCTTTTTTATTTTTAAGGCTTTCTAATTCAAGTCTTACTCTTTCTAATTCGTTTACATCTATTATTTTTTCTATTTGATTTGTGTAATCGTTTTCATCAAGTTTAATTCTTACATTTGTTAGTTTGCCATTTAATTTGTCAATTTCATTTTCTATTAAGCTTTTTCTTTCATTTATGTTTATTCTATTTTTTCTGACATTATCTAACATACTTTCTGCTTTAGAAAGAGTTTCTTTATCTTTTGTACTTTTGACTTCAAGTTCTTCTTTGGCATTTTCTAGTCTTTCAAACACTTCAAATGATATGTCTGAGTTGACTGATGTACTTAGTGCTTTATTTATTCTTTCTAAGTCACTATCCATTTTATCTATGTATTCTTTGATTTTGTTTACAATGTTTACATCTTTTAGTTCTATGTCTCTTAAACTTTCTAACTCTTTATTTAAGTTTTCTACTTCTACTTCAAATGAGGCAATTTTGTTTTCAAGATATGTTTTGTATCTTTCATCCATTTCTTTTTCATTTAAGTTTTTGTAGTCATTTGTTTCTATTTTTGTATTTAACTCTTCATATTTTTTCTCGAGTTCAGTTAATTTGCTATATATAGAACCAACACCTAAGTTTTCAGTACCTTTTACTGCAAGTGATCCAAGTAGTTCAATTCTTGCTTTTATGCTTTGATATTCTTTACCACTTTGATATGCTTCTATAAGGCTTTTACCTACTATTTCAGCATTGTTTTCCCAATTTGCTTGTCTTACTCTTAGGTTATCAATTATGTTTGATATTGCCTTTTTATTGTTTGAATTATTTTTTTCATAAGTAAGTTCTTCTATGCTGCTTTTAGTTTTTTCAAGTTCGACTTCACTATAGTTTTTGTCTAGGTCAAATCCTGCTTTTTTTACTAAAAGGCTTATTAAACTCTTAATTGCTTCAAAATTATTATTCACACTAACCACCTTATTTTCCTATTAATATAATATCACAACATTTTGTCAATTACAAGTTTTATTTGTTTGACATTTTTTTGACAAAAAAACTAGACACTTCTATCTAGTTTTTCTTCATTTATTTCATCTTTATATGCATTTATAGCTTCTTCTAAATCTTTATTTATTTCATTCATTCCTAGTGCTTCACTAAATGAGTTTAAGTCTTTCCTGTATGGGTCAGAGTATGCTTTGAAAATGTTTTCTTTAAAGTCGGGATTCTTTTTTAGTCTGTCATACATATAGTAAGCATATATGCATCCAAAAGTATAGTATAAACATCTATCGATATCTATTTTTCTTGGTGGTCTGTTAAAAAATTCTTTGACATTTGCTAAGTCTTTTTTATAGTTTTCCAAAGGTAAGTTACTATATAGTTTGTTAAAACTTTCATATTCAAAATCTCCAAGTGTTAAGTATACATTTAATGCGGCCATTATTGGTACTAAATAGTTTTTAGCAAATGTATCTCTAAATCTTAGTTTTCTTGCATAATCCATTTCAGTTTTATAACCTAAGTTTGAAAGTTCATCTTCCATTAGAAATTCACTGAATATAGCAAATGCTTCACTAATCATATGGTCACTAGAAGTTTCAGATATTCCAACAGTATAGTGGCCTAACTCGTGTGCGATTAGTATTGCGTCAGTAATATATCCTGAGTTGGGTAAAGATACAAATCTTTTTCCATTTCTTATTCCAGCACTTCCATCAACCACTCCAGAACGTATAACTGATAAAAAGTCGCCTTCTTCATATTCATATTCTCTAAAATCAATTGTTCCATTTAAAAGTGCTTTTTCAATCATTTCATCAGTTAGAGGATATCCATATTTTTTATACATATTTTTTACTAAATCAATTTTTGTATATAAATCAAGTTTAGGTAAGTTTTTTAATGTTTCTGCATTAAATTTTGTTCCTTCAAGTTCTTTACTTAGCTTTTCATATAATATAGCGATTGATATAAACATTTTTAAATTATATAATACATCTTCGCTTATATTTCCTGAAGACAAGAATTCATCTACTTTAATTTTTAATTCTTCGTTAGTCATTCTTTTTACCAAATCCTTCGACTGCTTTTAATACTTCGATTGGAAGTGCGAAGATTACTGTGTTACTTTGGTCACTACTTAAGTCGTTTAGTGTTTCTAGTGTTCTTAGATGTAGAGCACCTGGTGCCTGGCTTAGATTTTCAGCTGCTTTCTTTAAATTTTCACTTGCTTCTACTTCTCCGTGAGCTTTTGTTATTACTGCAAGTTTTTCTCTTTCTGCTTCTGCAACACGTGCGATTACTCTTTTCATTTCTTCTGGCAAGCTTATGTCTTTAAGTTCTACATTTTCTACTTTGATTCCCCAAGGGTCTGTTGCTTCATCTACTATTTTGCATATTTCACTACTTATTTTGTCTCTTTCACTTAGTAATTCGTCCAGGCTTACACTTCCAACTGCATTTCTCATTGTTGTTTGTGCAAGCTGACTTACTGCATAGTTAAAGTTTTCTACTGCAAGTACTGCTTTACTAGCATCAAATACTTTATAGTAAAGTACTGCATTTATTTTTATTGATACATTATCTTTAGTGATTGCTTCTTGTTCAGGTACATCCACTGCTTTAGTTCTTACGTCTACTTTTTTGAACGAATCGATTATTGGTAAGATTAAGTTCCACCCTGGATTCATTATTTTGTTAAATTTACCAAATCTAAATTTTATTCCCCTTTCATATTCATTAATTTGTCTTATAGATGTTAGTATTATTACTAACACTACAACTATTATAGGTAATGCTAATTCCATTTTAATCTCCTCCTTCTATTTGTTTTTTATCAATTTTTGCATTACTGATTTCAGTAAATCTTTTGGTTATTTTATCCGTTGTTATGTGTATGTCTCTTACATCTTTACTTACAGTTTCCATATGAGAACTTAGTTTATCCCATCTATCTTTGTATCTTAGGAATTCTTCTCCTAGTTTATTTAATTCGTTATGAATTATTCCTGCATATTTATCTCTTTCCATTCCCATTAGTATTGCTTGGACTATTGTTAGTAAGCTCATAAGTGTTGTTGGACTTGCAATGTATACGTGCCTTTGATATGCATAGTTAATTAGGTTTGGATGGTATGCATTTATTTCAGCAAATATTGCTTCTGCTGGTAAGAACATTATTGCTTGATCACTTGTTTCTCCAGGTAATACATATTTACTTCCTATTGCATCAATATGTTTTTTAACATCATTTTCAAAAAGTTTTTCTCTTCTTATTTTTTCTTCATCAGTAAGTCCTTTTTCTAACATATACCTGTAGTTTTCAAGAGGAAACTTTGAGTCTATGCATATTCTTCCAAGAGGTTCTGGTGCGAATACAATTGCATCTGCTATCACGCCTGTACTTAAAGTATATTGAAGACTATAAAGTTTATTATTTTTTTCTCCGAAGACACTTGCAAGTATTTGATGAAGGTTAACTTCTCCAAATATACCACGACTTTTTTTGTCTGTTAAGACGCTTTGTAAACTTACGATATCGTTTGATAAGTTATCTATTTTCTTTTGAGCTTCATCTATTTTTGCTAATCTTTCTAAAACGTTTGCAAATGTTTTATTTGTTTTTTCAAAATTAACATCTAGTCTTTCATTTACTTTACCATTTATGTATTCTAGTTTGTTTTCGATTCTATCATTAAGTTTGTTAAAATCTTCTGTTAAGTCTCTTGAGAAATTTAATTTAAAGTCTCCTATTTCTCTAATTATATCTCCTTCTACTTTACTTAGTGAAATATCTTCTTCTCTATTTTTATTTACTTTGATAATTAGTACTATTATAAGTATTAATATGACTACTAAAATCCCAATTATAGCATACTCCATTTTCTATCACTCCTCGTATACATTATATAATATTGCAAATAAAAAAACAATAGAAAAACGCACTATTGTTTTGAACTATAAGCCACTATTAATTAAGTATTTATTTAATTAGCTATAATATTACTTTTAATTTCTTTTTCATAAAGTTTTTTGTATTCGTTAGAAGACTTAAGTAGCTCTTTATGAGAACCTTTCTTAATAATTTTGCCATCATCGACTATAAAGATTGTATCTGAATCAATTACTGTAGATAATCTATGGGCTACTATCAAAATAGTTGAATCTGTTAAATTATTAATGGCATTTTGTATTTCACTTTGTGTTTCATTATCAAGTGCACTTGTGGCTTCATCTAAAAGTATTATCTCTGACTTTTTTAATATTGCTCTTGCAATAGCTAATCTTTGCTTTTGCCCGCCAGAGAGCATTACACCATTTTCTCCAATTACTGAATTGTATTTACGAGGAAGTTTCATTATGTAATCATCTATACAAGCAAGTTTGCAAGCATTTCTTATTTCCTTCATTGATGCTTTGTTATTTGCTAGAAGTAAATTATCTTTTACTGAGAAATTAAATATATATGGATCTTGTGTAATCATAGACATATTATTTCTTATTGAATCACAAGTTAAATCATTTATATTGTTTCCATCTAATAATATTTCTCCTTTATCAACCTCATATAATTTTGTTAACAAACTAAATATTGTTGTTTTACCTGCTCCACTTTTTCCTACAAAGGCTACTGTTTGATTTGGTTTAACTTTAAAGTTCATATTTTTTATAACTTTATTTTTATCATAACCAAAATAAACATTTTTAAATTCAATATTTCCATTTAACTTTTCAACGACTTTATTTCCGAATGTTTCTTTTTTAAATTTATCTTCTTCTATTATTTCGAATATTCTGTCAGCTGATATAACGAATTTTTTATTATATTCTAGTAATTGTACTATTCCATCTAAAGAATATTTCACCTTATTTTGAAAATTATATATTATTACGAATTCAGGAATTGTTAATAACGACTCCTTATATAAAACAATACCAAATACTATAAAGAAAAAATCAAGTAATGCACCTATATTCCTCTCTATAAATCCATATAATCCATTTATTTGTAATATTTTCATTTGTTTTTCTGAAGATTTAACCATTTCATTAGTAATTTCGTTTAGTATTTGTTCGTTTGCATTTAATACTTTAATATCTTTAATTCCTCTTATTAATTCAGAAGTTAATCCAGTATTTTTTTCTTCAATTATATTTACTTCTTTTTTTACTTTGTATTGTTTAGAAATTTTTACACGATCAATAGAAAAAGTTATTAGTGATGCTAAACAAGAGTATACAAAAAGATATTTATTTTGAACGAAAATTGATATTAGAACACCTATTCCTGATAAGAAATACGATAGATAATATGCATACTGCATAAATACACTTGATATTTCACTTGTGTCTTTGCTTAACCTATTAATGAATAATCCAGAAGTATTTTTATTAATTTCTTCTATTTCTATGTCTAATATTTTACTTGCAAGTGATGTTTGTAAACCTATAAGAGTTTTGTGATATATTTTTCTATAAAAAATTGCTTTAAAAAATACTAAAATAGATGATATAAGTTTTACAATTAATAGCAAAACTGCACTTAAAAGTAATTGTTTTACAGCTGAACTGGTCATACTTAGTATTACTTTGGCTGTTATAAGAGGAACTACTATACTAGAAGCAGCTTCTAGTATACTTACCATTCCATACCCTAATAAACTCATTCTTGCTTTTTTAATATATTTCCATATTTTCTTCACATCTGTTAAAAATGCGTTATCCTTTTTTTCCATCTTTTACTCCCTTATCATAATCGTATTATAGTATAAAATTAAGCTTATTGTCAATTATAACTCAAACTTAACTAAAAGAGACTACTTATTTAAGTCCAACGGATGCCATTTCTTTTATTGCTTTTTCTAAATCAGAAAATACTTTAATGCTTTCGTGGAGATTTGGATAATCTGAAGGATTTTTTCCTCTGCTGATTATTAAATTATTTGTTATGAGTACATTTTTAAAGCTAGTTATGGATAAATTTATTTCTTCTTCAGTAACTCCATTTTTTATATCATTTAATATTTTTAGTTTAAAGTATTCTACAAGTTTGGACTGAATCGTACCTAAAAGTGTTTGCTCGCCATCATCGGTTATAAAATAATTTAAATCTATTAAAGTAAAGAGTGAAATGGCTTTTGATTTATCATTTTTAATTTCACACAGTTTTTCCGTTAGTAAATCAATTCCACGATTACCAAAATATGATTCTATCATAACTTCAGGTCCGAGAATAAAGCTAAGTTGACTGGCAAAAAGTGTTTCAAATATGTAACCATAAATAAAGTCTGGTGCATCTGGAACAGCTGCATATGATAAAACTTCTGTAAACCCTTCATTTAATCCTATATTAGAATCATTTAATTTTTTTGATGGTCTTTTATCAAAACCTGATACGACGATATTTTCATCTTTATTATAATGTGTGCTAGCAACGTGAAATAATTCGTGAATTAATGTTTTGTTGAAAGCTTTCCAAAAAGTATCATCTGAAAGACAGTTGTTTAATTTAAGGCAATCTTTTATTTTTTTAGAATTAATTATTATTTTATTTAATTCTGAATCATAATATCCCAATGAATCTTTTCCATTTTCTAACTCTTTACCTTCTAAATTTAAATCTACATTTATGTTCTCTAGATTCTTATAAAAACTTTCTTTATAATTTTCTGGTATAAGGTCCTCTATAAAAGTTAGAAAAGGAAGAAAATAATCATAATTACTATTAAGTGTTTTATTATTTTTTGCTATACCTTCTATTATTGTACTGTAAATAATAAAAGGTTCTTTAGTTTTTAATTTATCTAATAATTCTTTCTCTTCGAAATCAGAAAGGTTAATTAAGTTACCATTAACTTCTTTTTTAAAGATAATATTATTATCCATAAATTCAATATATATTTTTTCATTATTATATGTAAAATATTCCATAAATATCATCTACCTTTAATTTAATTCTATTTTTCACAATTTTTCACTCCCTTTAATGATTACCTTCCATTTTCCAGTTTTACTAGAGCCAATTCTTTCTATATAATTTTTATCAATCAAATCTTTCATATTGTATCTTATTTTTCTTTCACCTACACCAAGTATATTAGCCAATTCTACTTGTGTAAGTGATGGTTTATCTAATAATAATTGGATAATATTTTCTTGTACTTTTGTTAATCCTTCTATTTTATTTATAATTTTATTATTTTCATATTCAAACTTGTTTTCATTGTACTTAATACTAACCCTTATAAAGTGTGGAAAAAAGTGATATATACTTTTATCATAATTTTTTAATATTTTCCTAATACCAGTGCCTAAATGTTCAACTAATTCTAAATCTCTAAATACTCGCATTAATTCTGGGTTTTTAGGAGCTGAATATCCTTCTAAAAACTCTTCTTCCGTAAATTCGTTTTGAATTCCGCCAAATGAAGATACTTCTAATCTATCGCTAAAAAATTCAAATTTTGGTGGATATTCACTAGTCCAATCATTATGAACTAATGCATTTATGATAACTTCTCTTACAGCGTTATAATCATACATTGGATTTTCTTTTCTTTCAGGATATGTGATTTTTGCATATATCTTATTTTCAACTTTAAATTTTTCTAATACTCTGTTAGTAGCTTTTATTAATGAGCAAAAACCATATTCATAATTTTCCATTAATTCATCAACATCATCACCAGCATATTTTGCAACTTTAATAGATACTGTATTTTCATCCGATAGAAGATATGCTAAATAATTATATTTATTATCTTGTGTGAAAAACCCTAATTGTTTTTCAAAGTTATCACCCACATCAAAACCTTTTTCTTTATAATAAATTTTTAAATCAGTAAACGTCAGTTCTTGACTAGGAGAAATTATATTTTTAATAGAGTTTCTCGTTCTTTCTTTAAACATCTTATTTATTAAATGATCATTCATTCTTTCATTAGAACTACCAACTCTTATAAAACAACTGTCAGGTGTCATTCCCATACCTTTTAAATGATATGGTTTTTCTAAACCTCTTGCTATAGTAAGTTTTAAATAGTTTTTCTTATTTTCATTTAATATCTCAATATCAAATAATCCTAAAGTTGATGGTTCAATATTGGAGATAATTCTATCTTTAATTTTTCTTTGTAACAAGTCTAAATTATTATTTAATCCAACAACTTCACCATCATCGTTCACTCCTAAATAAATGATGCCACCATCTTTACTATTTAAAAATCCAATAACAGTTTCCTCTAAGTCATCAACTAATTTTACTTTAAATTCAACTCTTGAATTTTCTACTGTTTTAATCATATTACACCTCCAAATATTCTAAATACATTTTACCATATAATTTTCAATTTGCCTAATATTTTGCCGGTTATTTTGCCGGTTATTTTGCCGGTTATTTTTTATAACAAAAAAGAACCTGATTCCAGTATTTCAGACTCTCTTTAATTAGATTTAATATTTTATTATGTTTTTAGCAATGCAACTCCTAGTACAATTAAGTTGGCTTATAAACAAAATTATCATCATATTTGTTTCTTTTTTATTTCTTTTTCATACAGTTTTTTATAATCTTTAGAATGCTTTAATAAATATTCGTGTGAACCAGAGCACTCGATTACTCCATTGTTTAAAAAGAATATTTTGTCTGCATTTATTATTGTTGATAGTCTATGTGCGATTATCATTATTGTATATTCTCTTTTCATATTGTTTATTGCTTTAGTTATTTTTTCTTGTGTTTCATTATCAAGGGCACTTGTTGCTTCATCAAATAATATTATTTCTGTTTTTTGAATTAATGCTCTCGCTATTGCTAGTCTTTGTTTTTGCCCACCTGATAAAGTTACTCCACCTTCTCCTAATATAGTGTCATACTTATCTGGTAAGCTTTCTACATAATCATAAAGACAAGCTGTTTTAAGTGCTTCTTTCATTTCTTTATTTGTTAGGTTTGGTTTTACTAGTTTTAAGTTATCTTTTATAGACATATTAAATATGTATGGACTTTGGCTTATTACTGTTATGTTGCCTCTTATTGTATCTTTATCTAATTCGTTTATATTAATGTTATCTATTAGTATTTCTCCAGAATCTACTTCATACATTTTGCAAAGTAAATTAAATATTGTTGTTTTACCTGAACCAGTTTTACCTACAAAGGCTACTGTTTCATCTGGATTAACTGTAAATGATACCCCTTTTAATACTTCTTTATCTTTATAACCAAAGTGAACATCTTTAAATTCAAATTTACCTTTTACTTTTTTAATATGTTTTGTTCCAAATGTTTCTACACCGAATTTTTCATTATCGAAAAGTTCTTTTATTCTACATGTGGATATATTAAAGTCATTAATTAGATTCATTATATCTCCTATAAATCCAGTGAAAAATGTGATGTCTGAGTAGTAGTTGAAAAGTACTAAGGCATTGGTAACAGTTAAAGATTTTTTTGATATTAGAAATACGTAGAATAAAACGTTTAAAAATTTTCCTAAGTCACTTGCAGTGTCACCTAGTTTGTTGTATATATTAGAAGATTTTTGAATTTTAAAATCTATTTGATTTATTTCATTTATTTGATTATCTATTCTTTTTATAGAATTTTTTTCTACATTAAGCATTTTAATGTCTCTTAAACCTCTTACTGTTTCAGTAAGTAATCCAGTACTTTTTTCTTGAACAATTTTCTTCTCTTTTTTTAGTTTTTTTGTTTTGTAAATATTATAGTTATCAATTAAAAAAACAATTAATATAGTTAGTACACTAAATGCAAAAACAAGTGGATTAATTATAAACATTGCTATAAGAGTACCGATTGTACCTACTAAATTAGAAAGTTTTTTTAATAAATCCCAGTAAAATTTTGATATTGTATTTAAATCTGTATCAAGTCTATCTAAAAATACTCCTGTAGATATTTCATCCAAAGTTTTGTTAGTATAACTATGTATTATATTTATAAGTTTTTGGTATAAATTTTTGTATATATTATTTGATAATTTAAAGCTTATTTTAAATGAAATATAACGAGTAATACTATCAAAAGCATTTACAAAGAAAAGTATTATTGCAATTATAAGTAATCTATTTAGTTCGTTACTAGAAAGGCTAACAACCATTTTTGCAGATAGTATTGGCAAGATTATACCTATAGCTATGTTTAGTATATTAATTATTATATTGATTATAAGCAGATGTTTACTTCCTTTAGCGTAAGTCCATAAGAATTTAATATTATTTTTTAATTCTTTCATACTACTTTCCTTTCATGTTTTCTTTTTTTATTTCTAGTTCGTATAATTTCTTGTAGTCTTTTGAATGTTTTAATAAATACTCGTGTGAGCCAGAGCACTCGATTACTCCATTGTTTAAAAAGAATATTTTGTCTGCATTTATTATTGTTGATAGTCTATGTGCGATTATCATTATTGTATATTCTCTTTTCATATTGTTTATTGCTTTAGTTATTTTTTCTTGTGTTTCATTATCAAGGGCACTTGTTGCTTCATCAAATAATATTATTTCTGTTTTTTGAATTAATGCTCTCGCTATTGCTAGTCTTTGTTTTTGCCCACCTGATAAAGTTACTCCACCTTCTCCTAATATAGTGTCATACTTATCTGGTAAGCTTTCTACATAATCATAAAGACAAGCTGTTTTAAGTGCTTCTTTCATTTCTTTATTTGTTAGGTTTGGTTTTACTAGTTTTAAGTTATCTTTTATAGACATATTAAATATGTATGGGCTTTGACTTATTACTGTTATGTTACCTCTTATTGTATCTTTATCTAATTCGTTTATATTAACGTTATCTATTAGTATTTCTCCAGAATCTACTTCATACATTTTGCATAGAAGATTAAATATTGTTGTTTTACCTGAACCAGTTTTACCCACAAAGGCTACTGTTTCATCTGGATTAACTGTAAATGATACTCCTTTTAATACTTCTTTATCTTTATAAGCAAAGTGTACATCTTTAAATTCAAATTTACCTTTTACTTTTTTGATATGTTTTGTTCCGAATGATTCAATGGTAAATTTTTCATTATCAAATAATTCTTTTATTCTACCTAGTGATATATTAAAGTCTTTTATATATGAAAGTAATACTCCTATATAACCTTGAAAATACGAAATGTTTGTATTATAGTTGAAAAGCACTAAAGCATTTACAATTGTTAATTTATTATTAGTTATTAAATAGATAAATAATATTATTGTTAAGAGTGAGCGTAAGTTATCAGTTATGTTTGCTATGTTGCCTATAAAATGATTAGTTATTTTTTCTTTAGTTTCACATTTGATAACTTTTTCTATTTCATCTTTTAGCAATTTTTCAGTATTTTTTTCAACGTTTAACATTTTAATGTCTCTTATTCCGTGTATAACTTCAGATGTTAATCCAGCGCTTGTTTCCATTTCTTTTTTAGTTATTTTTTTAAGATTACCACTTTTGTAGACGTTATAATTATCAAGTAAAGTTACTAATGCTAGTCCTATTAAAGTAAACAAGCACACAATAGGACTTATTATAAACATTGCAATAAATACACCTACAGTAGATAGCATATTATAAATACATTCAGATACATTCCAATATGTAATAGCAACTGTGTCTGGATCATTTTTTAATCTTTTAATAAAAAGACCCGTACTATTATTATCAAGTACTTTATTAGTAAATGTGTGCAATCTTCTATTTATGTCTTTTGTTAGTTTATTATAAAAATTAACATAAAATAAAGCGTTTGTATAGTATACGAAGAAGTTGAATATAATGTTAATTATTCTTAATGAAAATAATAATATTGATACCATTATAACAGAGTGTAATTCATTATTTGTTAGATTAACTATCACTTTGGCACTTAATATTGGCATTATTACACTTAGAATTATGACAAGTATATTTAAAATAGTATTCCATATTAATAAGTATTTATTACCTTTAATGTATTTTGATAAAAATTTAATGTTGGTTACTTTCTTTTTCATACACGCCACCTAGTATAAATTATATAATATTTTAAGGAAATAAACAATTAGCAAACAAAAAAGCATACTCCGTTTATAATGAAACATGCTTTTATTTTACATTTAGTTTTTTAGAGAATATCATACTAATAATATAGACTATAAATACTATTATAAATACTTTTATTAGTATGAGTGGATTTTTTAAGCTTTCAAGTAAGCTTACACCAATATATCCCCAGAAGTAAACTAGAGAGATTTTGCCAAGCATTAAGGCATATAGGTATTTTTTAGAATCTATTTTGCATATTCCTGCTGCAATGTTGACTGCAAATGCTGGTGTAAATGGTATTGCTATTAGTATTACTAGGTTTTTGAAACTCATTTTTTGTACTGCTTTTATTATTTTTCCTACACCTTTCATTTCTTTTAATTTGTTTAGTTTTTCTACAGATACACCTTTTTTAAATATAAAGTAACTCATCATACAACCCATTACTGTGAATACCCAGGAGATTACGAAACCTATTATATTTCCAAAAGTTACAAAGTTAACAGTGATGAATACACTTAGAGGTAATATAGGAATTATAGATTCAAAAAGAATAAATACACATCCTAAAAGCGCTCCCCAAGACCCTAGTAAGTTTAGTAAATTGTTTATTATATTGTCTAATACTTCGAATATTTCCATTTTTTGACCACCTTATTTATTTCATTTCACTAACATTATAACCTAAATATGATAAAACTGCCACTACTCTTTTGCTAAGTTTACCACTTTTACAGTAAATAAAATATCTATCATTTTTATTTAAATAATTTCTATAGTTATTCATTAAGTTTTCATATGGTATATTTACAGCACCTGGTAAATGAGTAATATTATAATAATAGTTATCTTGAATATCTATAATTACCTTCTTATTTATTTTACCAAAATTATTACTCATAATACACTTCACCTAGTAATATTTTATGTAAATTTTTGTTATTTGATATAAAGAAAAAGCCTTAAAGGCTTTATTCATCGTCTCCAAAGAAGTCATCAAAGAATTCATCATCAGTTATGTTATCATCAACTACTATTGAATCAGCATCAATGTTAATTTTTGGCTTTTCAATATCTTTTATAATATCATCATTAATTAAGTTTGCTGCTTCTTCAAATTTTTCATTTGCTATTTCTTTTTCACTGAATGGAGAAACTTCTGATAAGTTATCATTTTTAGCTAGCGCCTCTTCTTTTTCTAGTTCAGCTATTTTAGCATCTATTTTTTTGATTAAGTCGTCAACGTTAATTCCATTTTCAGGTTTTACTTCTTTTGGTTCGTTAATTATTTCATTTTGAAGTTTAGGTTTTTCTGGTTCAGAAGCATTTATGAATTCTTCATATTTTTTATTAACTAAATTTTCAAATTCGTTTTTGTCTTCTGAATTGTTATTTGCTTTCTTCTCTTTTTCTAGTTTTTCCTCTTCTTCTAATTTAGCAATTTGAGCATCGATATTTTTTACGAGTTCATCTATGTTACTAGGTTTACCAGATGTTTCATTCATACCTTTAGACATATTTGGCATACCAAATGGCGGTACGAATGGAGAAGAACCAAATGGATTAAATCCCCCACTTTCTTCTGTTCTGTGTTCATCAACATATTTTTTAAGGTCAAATGTTTCAATTCCGTGCGATTCTCTAAGAGGATATGTACTAATTGATGGTTCATATCCCCATCCACCTTTTTTAGATTTAAATATTTCGAAACTTGCTTTATGTTTAGTTTTAAATGGCATATTTCTGAAACGTTTAATTATCATTTCAAATTTTTTCATTTGCTGTAAGTCACTTACTGTTACAAGTGGTCTTATTGGTGGTTGTGGTTTTCCTTCTTTAGCATCTTTTGGTTTAACATCACCTAATAATTTACTTATTTCTTCAAGTGCTGCATATTCTGTTGTTATTAAGTAGAACATATTACCACAGTTACCTTTAATAGTTTCTGCTACGTCTTTACCATATACTTTATTAAGTTGGCTAAAGTTTTGAATACCAAATGTAAATCTCATATTTCTTGAACGAGATGCTGTTATCATACTTTCAACATCTTTAAGTGCAGGCATATTTGCAAATTCATCTAGTATGAAGTTTGTTCTAATTTTTAATTTTAAGTTTTCTTCTTTTTGTGCTTCATCAATTAAGCATTCATAAACTTGTTTTACGAATATTGTAGCAAGTGCATGATATGTTGTTTTTTCATCGTGTATTTTTAGAAAAACTGCTGTTTTTTCTTTACCTATTCTTGTTACATCAAAGTCAGTATAGCTTAGCATTTCTGCTAATTTTTGTCTACTACTAAATATTCTTACTTTTTGTCTAAATGTACTTGTGATACCACCTTTAGTATCTGCAGGTGCGGTGATGGTTGCTGCAGCACTTATGTAAGCACTTGATAACTCTCCTTTTAATTTAAAGTATTCTTTATCGTATTTGCTAGCACCACATCTTTCTTCACCAAATGTACTCATTGCATTTATACTGTTTAAATTAATTTCTTTTTCGCTTTTTGCATCTTCAAATAGACCAAGAGCAAGACCAGTAAAGTAGTCAGCAGCTGTTTTTTGCCAGAATGGATCGTTGTTGTTAGCATCTACTAGTATATTTGTTGCTAGGTCTTCAAGTAGTTCCATTGCTTTGTCTTCTTTACCTTGTTTCCAGTATCTATATGGAAGTGTAAGTGGATTCCATGCACTACCATGCTCTGGATCACGGAAGTTTACTATTATAACATTATATCCTTTTTCTCTAAGCATATTAGCATTGTTCTCATATATTTCACCTTTAGGGTCAGTTACTATCATACTTTCCCCTGCTTTACCTAAAATCTTTACTAAAGGATCTATTATAGTCCAAGTTTTACCTGAACCAGAAGCACCTATAATAAGGCTATGGTTTTCACCATCATCTACCCAAGCTTTGTCTTCTTCTAATATAATAGGTATTCCAGCGTGCTCGTATGTATCATTTTTTAATGTTATTTCTTTAATATCATAAGCTTTTTTCATCTCATCATCTTTCATCCAACGAGACCAACCTGGTTCATCTTTGTCTTTCTTTTTACCAAAGCCAAATCCTTTTTCTCTATCAAAGAAATAGCTTGATGTACTCATAAATACTGCTATTAAAGCAAATAGATACATTACTAGTGTTGTTACTAAAAATTCACTACTAAATGCCCTGATGGGGTTAAGTCCCCAAAACATATTGTTATGAGCAATTTCATATAAATTTAATACTCCAATAGCAACCAAATAAAGTAAAAAAATACAGAATATAACAAAGATAATTGTATCTTTTGGTTTTGCTGTAAATTTAAGTTTAATATCCTTCATATTAACCCACTCTCTCTCAACAACAATTATATCAAAAAATAATTAAAAAAACTAGAAATTATTATTAACTTCTAGTTATTTTTTAGATCACAGACATTTAATGCTTTGAATTTATTGTTTTTTAACCTGTATACAACTTCACAACTTCCAATATTATCATAATATCCTATCGATAATATTAATTCTAGTTTACCATCATCAAATATATCTATTATGTTATTTATATAAATACTCGGAACTTCCATATAATCTTCGTTTTGTATATTTTCTAAAACAGAAACTTTATTGTCATTTATGTATGCAACTATAATGTAAGCCTTATTTTCGTTCTTAACTATTGCTATTTCTTCATTATCACCATCATTATCAAAATCATTTTTTACTTTATATGCAAATGTGTAATCTGAAATATCATAATTAATATTTTGACTAATTAAATCAATGTTTTCACGATCTATGTCCATTGTAGCAAAATCAATTTGACTTATGCTAGCATTTCCATCATAAATAAATATTTTTTTACTTTTATCTTTATAAATATTATTGCTAAAATTATCAAACACATAAAGTTTATTATTAGAATCATTGTATTTTACTTTATTGATTCCTTTATATTCTCCATTTATATATATTTTGTAGTAGCCATCATTTTCAAATGTGACACTTTCACAAGAATATTTAAAGCATTTTAATCCATTATTATTAGAAAGGAAAATGTTATAACTATTTTCCTTTCTATATTTACTATAGACAAGATAAATGCCTAATAAAATTAGAGACATTACAAGTATACAAATAATTATTGAAATTTCAAACTGTTTATTCTTCATATTTTCACCTTAAAATTTTATTGCGATTAGTAGAACTAGACCAGAATTTCTATAATTTTCTGAAAATTCAGTAACTCTATATCCTGGGTCTGCAATGTAAATTTTATTTCCATCCATGCCAGTTACGACCACATAGTGTGAATCGTGGCTACTGTTTTCTTCTATAGCACTTTGTGGTGATCTAACCCTTATTATTACATCATAGCCTTCTTCTAAATAATGAGATATTCTACTTAGTTTTGATTCGAATGCACCTGAAAGTTGCTCAACCTGTACATTAGGATTTTGTATTCCGGTTGCAACAGTTATTGGTGTTGTGTAATCTTTTATACCACCACCATAACTTAATGCTCCAGCGTCTTTCATAGCTTGGCCATAGGTACCCGGATTAAAATTTTGTATTAGAAGTGTTGGTGCACTTTTGGCGATAACCATCGAGTAAGAAGTTAATAGACACCCTATTTTAGCCATAGTATCATTTGATTCGTGACCAATTAATACATTTCCCCATTGACTATCCCATTGTTTCCATGAAGCCCATTCTCCTACTGCTCCAAATGTACATTCTGAGTTATCTATTTTGTATCTTCCATTCCAGTATTTTTCTATTATTTCTACATAGTCACTACCAGAACTCTCGTAATTTTTCCAAGTTTCCTGCATTTCAATAGTGTAAACATCTTTATAAAGGTTACCAGATGAATCACTAAGCGTTACTCCATTTACACTTCTAGCTGCATCTCTAATTTTTGAATCACTTGATAAACCTGATTTCCAATTTGTGCAATATGTACTATTTGGAGTAGTTCCTTTTGTAAACACTGAATGAACTGAACTACCAGGGAGCATACAGATATCACAGCCAGTATCAGGATCACAGTAAGTTTGATCCCACGTACTATTTGTAATTTCTAGTATATTTTGACCATCTTCATTAACTATTTTCCCAACACTTAAAGCTATACTTCTAGCTAAAATTGCTTGTACTTTTAAAGCCTCTGATCCTCCATCCCCAATTTCTGCGTGTACAACACCTAAAACATATTTTTCAAAATCAATTAAGTCTTCTCCCACCACTGGATTACCAATTTCTACATTAGGAGTTGCATCATTTTTTGCATAAATTAATCTAACTTTTAAATTAGTTAAATCAGTTCCATTTACTCTATAAGTACATACTTGAGAAGATGAATAATTAGAAGAGACACTGCTAGGATATCCTAACAAATAGTTGATATAATCTTGTCTAGAGTCGATTGTATTAATTATTTTTTCAATATCATATTCAGATTTATAATCGAATGTTTCATCATTTCCAGATATACTATATTTTCCTTTATATTTTGGATAAGTACTAAATACAAAACCATTTTCATAAGTAAAAGTTTCACCATTAGTTGTTAATGTAACAATTTCTTTACTTAAATTATTTGAATCTTCATCTATTAAATAATCACTGATATCATATTTAGTTTCATATATTGACATATCAGGTTTAGAAAAACTTAGTTCATTAATACACTCAGGACTAGTTCTTGTATAAGCATTTGCTTTTGCACTATCTAGTTCATAATAATCAGCAGCATCTTTACCATATCTTAGAAGTAAATAAAATTTATTGTTACTTACTGAATATGGAACGCCTATATTATCGGAGGTTTTACAAGTAAATGTATCTAACTTATTACCTTCTTCATCAACATCATAAACAGCTGTTAAAGGTTTTATATCATATTTAGATATATCAAGTACTGTATAATTAATAAGCATATTAATGTCATTTTTATCATAAAGGCCTACATCTAAAAGTGTACTAATAGCATCTAAGTCATTAACTGCAATAGTTTCACCATCGGAATTTTTTTTATCATATGACTTTGGCAAAATAAACATTTTACCGTTTTCATCAATATTTTGTGTTTCAAAACTATAATATATAGTTGACATAAATAGACCAGGACTCACTTTTAAATCAGTTTCTTTTTCTTTATCATCTAGTGCTTTCTTTACATAGTGAGATAATTCACAACTATCCCCTAAATCATATATTCCAAGACTATTAGCTAAATATGAAAAGAAACCTCTTTTGCACATTTCAGTTTCGATTTTGTCAATTTCATCTCTACCTAAACCTTCTTTATATTTTTCACTAAAGGTTTCATAGCTTTCTGACCCGGTTAGTCCAAATTTCATACTTAAACTACTTATTACTGTTTGAAAAATTGTTACTACAATTATCAAAAGAACAAATAAGCCAATAGCTATAAGAGTAGCCCATCCAACTGGAGTTGTAAAAAATTTAATTATTGCCTTAATTATTTTCGAAGCTTCTTTTGTAGCTCTAACAGTATTAACTGTTTTTCTTACTGTTTCATTATTTTGACTTGCTTTATTTATAGCAGCATTTTCTAATTTCTTACCAATATTTTTAGCTTTACTATCTCCACTAGATTTTTCATCTTTTAAATCATTGTTTTTATTAAGTTCTGATTTTTTTTCAATTTCACTATTGTTGTTTTCGTTATTTGTATATTCACTGGCACTATTATTTAAATTTTTACTTCTGCTTTCATTAATTCTGTTATTGATATTGGTTTTATCAATATCATTATTTACAGGAAAAGAACCCGCATTATTTTGTGGGTTTGAAGTTCTATTTTCTAAATTTTTGTTCTTTTCCTTATCACTCATATTTTACCTCTTAATTATAGTCCACCACCAGAACCAAATGAATCTAGTTCTTCTTGAGTAGCTATTACATTAATTCTCATTCTACGGCTTCCACATACAAATAATGCTTCACCTTGATTGTATCTTTTAATACTTTCTTTTTCTTGATCATTTAGGTCGATTAACACGCTTAAATCTTCAACTGCTTGTTTTTTTAGTCCCATTACTAGATAGTAACTTGCATTATCGAATATTGCTTTACCATGAACAATTACTTCTGGACTTGCAAAGTCAGTTGGTTGTTGTGTAATAATAATTGTACCAGTATTGTATTTTCTACTTCTTCTTTGTACTTGTGCTAAGAATTCTGCACCAAGTGTATTTTTATCAGCAAGTAAAGTATGTGCTTCATCAACCATAAGTATTGTATTAGTATCTTTGTCTAAGCAAAGACCCCAAGCGTGTTTTAAGATGTTAAAGAATAAAGCATTTCTTATATTAGCATCACTATTCATAAGTTCTCTTATATTAAATACTATGAAATCACTATCAGGTTCTACTGTAGTGTGACCTGTAAAGTAATATCTTAATTCTTTAGTTAATGGTCTAACTTTAAGTTCAAGTTTTTCCATTACTTCTCTTTCACGAGTTGCTTCTACCATAGAAAGTAATCTTCCTTTAATAGTTGCATATACATCATCAAATGTTGGATAGTCTTCACTAGTAAATTTACTAAAGTCAGTTTCTGAGTCTATTTTGTATCTTTTATATGTATCTTGTACAACTTCACTAAATAGTGTTAGAGTGTCTTCTTCAATATCTGGACTATAGTATTTCATAAATGCTTTTAGCGTTTGAAGTGTACGAGTTAAAACTGCATAATTTCCTCCTTCTTCAGCATCTGAGTCTACTATTACTTCAAGTGGGTTAATCATTCCATAGTTACCACCTAAACCTAGATTAATAAAGTCTCCACCATAAAGTTTAGCCATTTCTTCTAGCTCACCTTCTGGGTCTATTGCGACTATTTTATGTCCATTTCTTATGTTACTTCTTAATAAGATTTTAGCAGCTGTAGATTTACCACTACCAGAAGTACCAAGCATTATCATATTGGCATTATTTCTGTTAAATTCTTTCTTTATTTGATATAAGAATTGATTGAATAAAATTATACCACCTGAGAAGTCTACACCAAGTAAACAAGATAATCCTGGGTCTTTTATACTATCGAATACAAATGGATACATAGCACTCATAGTAACACTAGGTATTGGAGTACCTATTCTTTCTTCTATATCTGAATCTGGGAATATTGGTAAGCAAGATTTAAGTATTTTTTCTTGTTCAAATCTTAGTACTGTACCTTTCATACCCATTGCGTCAAGATAATTTTTAACTTGTACTTTCTTGTTTTCTAGTTCTTCTTGAGAATCAGCTGTTATCATTACGTGCATTTGAAAGTCAAATATTCTTGCTTGAGTACTTGTTAGCATAGTAATAAAGTTTTCTATACTTTCATAGTCTTGTCTGATTCTTTCTTGAACAGTTCTATCATACTCATTTTGGTATTTCATTTTCATATCTGCTATTTCTTTATTAAGCATTTTAGATAAAACTGAAAATTCTATTGGTATATGTTTTATAATTACTTTTATACCTGAATATTGTGTTAAGTTTGCAAGGTATCCTTCATTAATCATTTTAGGATAACTTATTATAGTTAGTATTGTGCAAAACTTACCACTAATAACCATATCCCCTGCTCTGAATTCAAGCCCTTTTGGAGCTAATTGACTTTTTAGATTCATGCACCTATCACCGTCCCAAATTCAGTTCTATTACCATCATTTAGAAATCCATCTAATAGAACTCTTAAATCATCATTACTTGTTTGAGTTGCTACAAGACCACAAGAAGCAAAACCACTTATTAAACTTTGAATTCTTTTTTGCATTATTTCAGGTCTCTTTTCTCTAAACAATAAGTAGTATTCTGTATCAGCAACACCAATTTCTTTACTCATAAATAAATTTGCTTTATTTATGTCTTGCATTACTAACTTTTTCATAACTGGAGTTTGTACGTTGTTATAAAGAAGTTGTAATTGACTTAAGTATACATTTATGTCAACTGGCCTATCAGCTACAATTATAGAAAATTCATAATCTATACTATTATAAAGATTTCTTAAATTGTATATTACATTTCTCTGACTATCATAATCCATAATAAATATGTTTTTTGGTTGTACTTTAACACCAGTAACTTGATCTCCATCATCAAGTTGTATGGCACCATTTAAAATTGATCTAATTGGTAACCAATTTTCTGCATATTTTTGTGCTTTTGCATCAATCTTATTTTTCCCCGTATTCATTTCTCACACACCAACCTTTCCAATAATAAATTCTTCTATTTGATAAGAATAAGTAAATGTCTTTTATAAAACACATAACATTGTGATAATAAGGTACTGGAATTACCAGGAAAGCAACAACACTTATTGGTAATATTTTTATGATTGTTGTGACTAGTCCAGTGTCTGGAATTGCCACGAAAAATATTAAACTTATCGCCACTCCCACCAGGAATACTGCCAAATCTATTCCCCTAAATATATTAAATATAAGTTTACCCTTCTTACTGTTTGCGGGTATTAAATACATATTATTCATACTCTTTTTTCCTTTCTACCTTTAGTTACTATTGCTACTATTGTTTCCATTATTGTTAGTGTTTCTAGGAGATGGGCTAGGTTTCTCATCTCTTTTATTTCTTCTTTTATATGAACCACTTTCAGTAAATTCTTTTTTCTGTTTTTCAATAGTTTTCTTTTCTTGCTCTTTACGTTCAACAGTTTTTTCATAATTACTATTAGCAAGTTCATATCTACGCTTAGAGGCGTCTAATGAAGCCATATCAGTAATCTTTCTATCTGCCATACCATTTTCTTCAACAAACTTGTTGTAATCAGAAATCATTTCTTTCAATTCATTAGCATCTGGTGTAAGTGGTCCAACAAAGTCCGGACTTGTCATTCTAAGTTGCTCTTCAAAATAACTATCTCTTTGAGTATTATACTCGCTTGTTAATTCGTTGCGTTTTGCAGCAAGTTCAGCATTTGCAATGCTTCTTTCATCAGCAGTCTGAGCATTAGCAATTTTTTCTTGAATGCTTTGAATTTCACTATTGTTTTCAAGTATACTTTCAAGACTTCCGTGTGTTCTTTCATAATTCGTTTGCATCATATTTTCGATATTGTTTCTCATTTCGTTACCCTTATTAGAAGTATTCATTTTATCTTTAATCTTTTCAATATCTTTATCTCTTGCTTTAATATCATCATCATATTGTTTAACTGTCGCTTCGTCTCTACCTTTACCGCCAAAGAAGTTTTCTACTCCTCCAACCATAAATGCACCGAGACCTCCAGCTCCTGCAACTTTTGCTCCTGTAGCGTGAGAACCTTTTATACCTTTTACAGCTGCAGTTATACTTTGGCCTACATTACCATTTGCTTTAGCCATTCCACCTGCAACATTAGTCATACCACTAAATGCACCTGCAACTGCGCCACCTACGCCGCCAGATACTGCACCAGCAATACCTCCACCGACAAATCCGGCTGTTCCACCTATGATTCCTGCAAGAGTTTTGCCAAAACTTTGCCCTGGCATTTGTCCAAATTTAATTCCTAATACTTCTTCTAATAATTTAGGAATTTCTTTAACTGCTTGGAATACCCCAATATATAAAATTATTTTTATAAAGAATTGTGATGTTGAATCACTTAAAGTATCTATCATTGGTCCTATCAAAGATAATATTACAAATGCCAAATATATTGTAATAACTCTTATAAATATTTGAAGGTATAATCCAAAATAAGCTTTAGCAAATGTTGCTAACCTTTTTTCTTGTGATGGATCAATAGACAAGATAATAGGTATTGGTGAAATTATTTGAAGGACAAGCAGTTTAAATATACGTTTAGCAAGTTCTAAAGTGAATAAACCAAAATAATAGATTAGCATTATTCCGGCTACAAATGGTACTATAGCAATATAATCAAAATGGTCATATGAACTAGCCAAACTTGCAATACTGCTTTCACCATTTGCAACTCTGTTATATGCTTCGCAATATGATTTACTTGAACCACTACAATCATTACCACTTTTTGGTGTAAAGAATTGTAGCCAAACTCCATTAACAAATTTATCGATTTGATTGCCTATATCAGTTGTTGCTTCGTCGGCATATGTAGGACCATAGATTAATTTGGGTATAACATTACTATCAATTAAAACCACTTTTTGAACACTATTTAATGTGTCAAAAATTGTTGGAGACGCTACCAATAAGATAACTGCTACAATTATATTTTTAACAAATTTCCTACCAGTTTCTTGGCCCTTGGCAATTTTTGAAGGCTCAATCAAATAATTGATTAACATAACTGCTAGTTTGAAAAGTGCAAAAACGCCAACAAGCACCATAACTCTATTTAATATATAAGTTATTTCAGGAATATTACTTGATGTAATATTGGATGATACTTGAATCAACTGAAAGAATGCGTGAAATGCACATTTTGCAATTAAATAAACAAAAGAATCTATCCAAATAAATATTTCAGTCAATAGTGGGATGGCAAATCCCAACATACTTAACGCTTTACTTAATATCATAAAATACTCCTTTCTATTTTATTCCACATAAAATATCGTCAATTCCAATAACATTGCCAAAAACATCTAAAAATGTTGGTAATAACAATATTATAATTAGAATAATTAATCTTTTTACATATTTATTAATTGTATCCGTTAGATTGTCTTTCGAATTAGTAATTGCAGATGACATATCTAACATTGCAGTAACTATAAGTATAACAATAGATCCTACTTTTATTATTGTAAAAGCTACTTGTAAATATGAAGCGATTGTGCCCTCTGTATCAGCACTACCAAGATAAGTTACACAAGTACCTATTTCATTACTTATAGGCAAATTGATTACTCCGCTTTTTACTAATTCTGTAAAAGTTTCATCATCATCAACACTGAATTTATCACTTGCAGTTGTTCCATTTTCTTTCTTTTTTGTTGATAATTCATAGATGTTCTTGTTATCAGTAGGATTTACATAAAGTTGAGGACATACTTTTGAATTATATGCTAAAGCATTTTTTATATTTTGTGCTTCCTCGTTAGTTATTCTTATGTAGGTGTTTCCAGTAAATGTTGTGCTGTTTTTTAGTGTCCATACTTGTGCTTTGGTATCACTTCCAGTTCCGGTAATTTCTTGTGTTGCATTTCCATAAGTGCTGTCTTGGCCAAATGTTAAAAATACACTTCCATTGGGTTTTGTAACAAATTGAAATTCAAATATCCTATATTGATTTTTTGTTGTTACATCAGTTCCCACTGCTGTCGAATTAATTCTTAAATTACAAATCTTATCATCTCTACTAGCACCTGTATTGGCATCATTACCATTTCCATCTAGTACAGTTACTTTAAAAAATCCAGTGTTATATGAAGAAAGATCTTCATCGGACACTCTCAGAAAAACTTCATTAGTGTTTTTATTTTTAACATCCTGGGTATATATTATCGGACATTTACCAGAAGAAATCTCATCATATTTTTTATTAAGATATGATACGCCGAAACCATTTTTTAGATTCATATTGTTACTGTTTAATTTAAATTTTGTTCCTCCAACTGTATATTCGGTTGTAGGTATAGAAAACTCTACCTTTTTTTTCTTTGTATCATAATTGTAATTCATTTCAAAATCAAAACTATACTTACTGCTAGAATCTCCCATATAATTTCTTCTATAATTACATTCTAAAGTTTTTATTTCAGCTCTCAAGCTAGTTAAAAAACAAAAACTTATTATTAAAGTAAAAACTAATATTTTTAACGTTTTTTTCATTTGGACACACTCCTACTTAATATCATTATAGCATAAAAAAAGCACTTTTAAAAGTGCTAATTTAATAATTATTCAGCAATAATTTTGCATCCTTCACTAAATGGACTGAACGCACATTTTGCACAACCTTTAAAATCAGGCCCAGATACTAAGTTTACAATAACTCCTGTTAATGTAATTACTAGATATACTATAACAGCTGCAATAACCTTTTTAACTAATAAGTTTTGAGCACTTTTAATTGCTTTCTCATCTTTCTCCATTACAGCATGTGCCATTGTAATCATACCTGTGATAATTAATAATAAAGGTACAACGATTTTAATACCCCAAATAATATAACCAAATATTGTCCAAACTGGTGATAATGTTGTACATAAAGTTGGCGCATCATCTAATAAAAAAATCAAATTCATAATCTTCTTCCTTCTTTCTACCTATAATTTTATTATAATTTACATATATTGTCAAACATTATTTACATTTTTTACATTAAAACTTAAACATCCCCAATAGTTTATTCTTGTTATCTTCATTTTCAATTCCAGTACTTTGTTTTACAAATCCTAATTTTGATAATAAAGTATTTATTTCTCTTATGGATGTTTTTCTTTCATCAATGTTTGGTATATTAAAGTATATATTTGATTTTGTTTCAAATTCAAATTCTTTTACTTCACTATCGCTTATATTACTTTTGTTTAAAACCACTTTTTTCTTTTTATACTTTTCAAATACGTTTCTATCTTTAAGTAATAATTTATTTAGTTTTACTCTTGTTGGTTCTACCAAGAAAAGAGTTTCATTACAAATGTCTGTATCACTAAATCCATTCAGGTCTATTAGTATGACATTATATTCTTTCTTTTTCATTAGTTCTTTCGCTAAATCTGTTGAAAATACGCTAAACATATTTTTATCATCAAAGAACTCAAAGTCTCTTTTATCTACTTCTATTGCACATACTGAGTAATTTTTTTCTAAGTGTTTTTTTAGTACATATGTAAGTGTTGTAGCACCAGCACCCTCTGTTAGGTTTTTGATTCCAATTATTCTAGTGACTGAGCTTTCTTCAGTATATGTAGTAGTCGTATCCAAACTTTGCAAATGTGCTACATCACGATATGTATTTGGATTTTCAAGTAGGTATTTGATACCATCTACATTTCTAGTAAAGTTATATATACCCATAGATATTAATCTTGACAAGTATGATTTACTGTTACTTTCTTCACTATCATCAAGTAGTAATATGATTTTATTCATATCAAAGTTGATGCTTAGTTTTTGTAAGTTGTCTAGATTAGTGTAATCTTTAACAGCAGTGATATCTAGTATCATTCTGTCAAAATAAAAGTTAGTAAAACTATTAATTATTTCATCAACATCAAATTCACCTTCAATAGATTTAATAACTTCTATATCAAGACTCATTAACATTTCTTTATATTTGTTTGCAATTATTACGTTCATTTTTAAACCCTCCTATTTAATTTTATTACTACATCCGATACCATCGTTTGTATAGTAAAGTACTTTTGTCTCACCTTTTATAGGTACAGTAAATGTTTGCCATATAATTGGTAATTCTATTTTGACAAATGTAATTACCCTATAGTATGAACCTTGACTTGTACACACTCTTTGTACACAGTAGCCACCATCTTGTATAAGTTTATAACTATCATCAGGACAAACCTTATCATTTAAATCATTAATTAAAAATCCGGATTCTTTTAAGTATGCGTATATTTTGTCTTCTGTGCTTTTGCTATTCTTAAGGCAATCGTCACTTTTATTAGTTTTGCATAGATTACTAGCAGTACTAAATCCTTCGTTCTGTTCAATTATATTAATTATTTTATTCTTAGCTTTGAAAGCTTTTGTGTAATTAACAGAAACAGCAAGGTATGCAGAAAAAAGCACTATAAATAGTACTACAAAACCTAGTAACCAACTTCCACCAAATGCTTCTCTCATACCTTACCTCTCTTTTTTATTATTTTGACAAAGTACATTTTGTTGCGTCAAATTTATTTGTAGGACAACACGCATATTTTATATTAGTTGCATTATTAGCATTTATTTGACTAGCTTCATCGCCACTTACTTTAACTGCTTGCCATCCACTACCTAAAGTTGCGCATGTATTGTTAACTATTGCTTTTTGAATTGCAGGCCAAACTAATGTATAGAAAAGTGCTGCAATCGCTGCTATAGCAACTACTGTGATAACAGTCATATTTAATTCTCCTGTAGCTTCTTTCATTTATTTATCTCCTCCTCTATATTTTTACATTTATTATTATACTTTAATTTTTTCTTTTTATCAAGAATTTTGAGTAAGAATGTGTAAACAAAAAAAATTGAGGATTACCTCAATTTTAGAAGTTACCACAGCACCCGTCATTAACGTTGCATACTTCGTTTTCTTCACAACAAGTATAGCAAGGGCTATATGTATGTCTATAGATGTGATGATTGATTATTCTTGTGTTGATTGGACATACGTGTGGAACATTGTGGATTATTTCTCTATGTATTACTCTTTCTTGTGGACATTCATATACTGGTGGAGTTACCATTCCTGGAATACTTTCACATCCACTAGCAGCATATCCTGAAGTCATAGTAGTTTTACTTTCTTTATAACTTTCTTTATTTGCTTCCACTTCATAATTTGAATACATACCATCTTTGTACACTATTCTTCACTCCTTTACAATAGTATCTTATGTGAGAGGTATGTTTTTGTATGGGTAATTACCTACATACTATTTTTGTGTTTAATTTCTTCCCAATCTAATCCGTATCTAGCTAATGCTTCTCCCATCGGTTCTAGTCCAACTGCTTTTCTTCTTTCATCAACTTCTTCTGGGTCTATAATGGGTAATAGTTGGTATTCTCCTTTTTCATCATTCCATTCAAGCTGACTTCCATATATTTGGCAATTATTTTGTTCAACTTCTATTCTATCTTTAAAAATTGCATAATCTTTTAACCTTAAGTTTCCATCTTTAACCGCTTGTTCAATGATTGGTAGATATTTTAATTGAATTTCCAAACTTGAGTGTTGAATTACTAAAAATAATGCCATATTAGCTTTAAAGCCAATTGTTTTTTCTCCCAACCATCCATATTTGTTTATTATGTTAGTAATTATTTCTAAATTAATTTCATCTAGTTTGGCACATTCACATAGTATAGCTTTAACTTTTTTAGAGTCTTTACCATATTTTTTTAGGAGTTCTTCACTATTAAATGAAGACCTGTATTTTTGATCATTATCCCAAACCTGTTCTAAAGTTTCTCTAATATTTTGTATTTCATCAACCGTAAGTTCCATATTATCACTTTCCTATCCTATACTAATTATATCTTATTTATGGTCAATTAGTAAATCACGAATTTGGAAATAAAGAAAAAATATTTAGACAATTTGCCTAAATATCGAGTAGTTTTCCACTTTCGGCATTTTTAAAAAATTCTTCACTATTTATGTTATATTTTGGTTTAGGGTATTCATATATAACAATGTTATTTCCTTTGTTAAATCTTTCTTTACACATTTTTGTGAATCTTTCTTTACACATTTTTGTGAATCTTTCTTTTATACATTTAAGTAGTTCATTTAAGTTATTAAATTTTTCTATACCTCGGTAGTCTTTCCAAGAGTGTTCAAAGTAATAGTATTCATTATTTATAATTGCTACAATGAATGTATGAGTTGAAAATAAGGTGCCATCATAGTCACATATAAAGTAAGTTTTATGGTTTATGTTTTCATTTTCGAAGTAGTATCTTTCAAGTTCAGTTTGATCCCAGCATACTCCTAGTTTATCATTAATGGTTTTATTTGGACTATTAAGTTTATATACTGATGTAAAGCATTCATCATCAATTATATTTTTATCATCATACATATATCCATATTTTATTTCATTCATTTTATTCATTATTTCATTTAGTAATTCCATATTTACCTCTAGAATGGCATTTTTAGATTTCCATTTGTGAATTGTTTCATCATTTTTTTCATATCTTCAAATTGTTTTAATAGTCTATTCACTTCTTCAACACTTGTTCCACTACCTTTTGCTATTCTTTGTTTTCTAGTTGCTTTTAATACTTCAGGATGTTTTCTTTCATATGGAGTCATAGATAGTATTATTGCTTCTATTCTAGCCATTATTTTGGGATCGATACTGATATTATTTAGTCCCATTTTTCTAGCACCTGGTAATAGTTTTAGTATGCTTTCAAGAGGTCCTAGTTTTTTTATTTGTTTAAGCTGGTTTAAGAAGTCTTCTAAGTCAAAGTTACCTTTTTTCATTTTTTTAGCTGCATTTTTAGCTTCTTCTTCATCTATAACTGAGCTTGCTTTTTCTGCAATACTTAGTATGTCTCCATAGCCAAGGATTCTGTCAGCAATTCTTTCTGGAATAAATTCACTTAGTCCATCTAGTTTTTCTGAGTCACCTATCATTTTAATTGGTATGTTCGTTAAGTGTCTTAGGCTAAGCGCAACACCGCCTTTTGTGTTACCATCCATTTTAGTTAGAATAGCACCAGTAAGTTTAAGCTTATCGTTAAATCCGTTTATGACATTTATTGCATCTTGTCCCATCATAGCGTCTACTACAAGTAATACTTCATTTGGATTTACTTCATTATATATGTTTACAAGTTCATCCATTAGTTCATTATCTATTTGAAGTCTACCAGCAGTGTCTATTAGAACGTAATCGTATCCTTTTGTCTTCGCATATTCTATACCTCTTTTAGATATTTCAACAGGATTTCCTTTTCCTTCTTCATACACTTCTATATCCAAACTTTTTCCAAGTGTTTTTAGTTGATCTATAGCGGCTGGTCTATATACATCACACGCGATAAACATAGGCTTTTTGTTATATTTTTTTCTTAATAAGTTACCAAGTTTACCAACTGTAGTAGTTTTACCACTTCCTTGAAGCCCACACATTAGACAAATAGTCATACCATTATTATTTATTATTAAAGGGCTACCTTCACTACCTAAGAGTTTTACTAATTCTTTTCTTAGTATGCTTACAAATACTTCTCCCGGTTTTAAACTTTTGGCCACTTCTTCTCCAAGGGCTGAAGATTTTACATTGTTTACAAATTCTCCTACTACTTTATAGTTAACGTCAGCTTCTAAAAGAGCAAGTCTTACTTCTCTAACCATTTCACTTATATTGTCTTCAGTAATGCTTCCATATCCTTTAACTTTTGATATTATTCCATCTAGTTTTTCACTTAAGTTTTCAAACACATTAATCACTCCTCGTACTAATCATTATATCATTTATTTTTGTTTATTAGTAGTATTTCTTTTGTTTACACAATTTTACAAATGTAAATAAAATGTCATATAAATTTGAATTAAAACATTTATTATAGTATAATGTTTTTACAGGGAGGTTATTTATGGAAAAAGATATTAAAGAGTATGTGATTGGTTCTTTTAGCAAAGGGAATACTACTATGAGTGACCCAAATCATGAGTATATGTTTTTTGAAGTTATTCCGAATGCTGATATGGTTAGGAAGTTTAAAGAGGAGTTTATTAAGGCTTTAAGTGAACCATTAATGTATAAGTTAATTTGTAATAAGATAGATTGGATAAGAAGTAGTAAGTATATAACTGGAGATAATTTTTTTGAGATGGGACTTATTCCACTACAGAAAAGTGATAAGGGTGCTTTGAGTATGTTTATGAATAATACTTCTGCTGTTATTAATATTAATAGGTATAAAGCTTTAACTGTTAATGGAAATACTACTTATTTATTTGTACCTTGTAGGCCTGATAAATTAGGTAGAACTTATCAAATATCGCCTGTCATAAAGATTAATGAAGATATTTATAATATTGCTAAGATAAGTGCTGGTCAGTTCGATATGGTTACTTTAGAGGATTTAAGTAGGTATAATAGTTTCTTTAGTGTAGCTGATGTACCATTTATGGTTAAGAGTGAGGCTTCAATTGAGAGAAGATATAGAAATGGACTTATTACTTTAGATGAGTATAGAGATCAACTTACAAAGTATCAAAGAGAAGAAAGATTAGTTAAAACATTAAGAAGATAAAAAGAACTCGATTGAGTTCTTTTTTTATAAGTAGTTTTCATTTATTTCGGTATCCACTATTTTGTTTATATCTTCATTTGATAGATTGTCATCTATTATGTCATAGTCTTCGTAGTCATTGTCCATAATTTGCACTCGTACTTTTGTGTCACCTATTATTTCAATTCCAAGGCATTTTTCTATTTCGTAGTTTATTTTATTGTTTACTGAGCTTACATCTACTACTGTAGGATTTTTTAGACTTGTGATTATTATTTCACTATCGTTTGTTAAAGTACTTTCATCTTTTAAGTGTACACTTACTGTTTCTGTGTAATTTATTTTTCTAGCATCTACACTTGTTTTTGTGTTGTTATCGTAGCTATACCAGATGTTAACATCAAAGCTTCCTGTTATTTTAACTTTACCTTTGTCATTCTCACCTTTCATTGTGTGATTTATAACCCAGCAACCTAGTACTGTGTCAATTTTATCTGTTGTAAAAAGTTCGTATTTATTTCTAAAAGTTTTCTTTCCTTTACCAATTACTGCTTTAGTAACTATTTCTTTAAACATAAACTTCACCCATTACTAATATATGATAAAAACCTATATTGTTTACACTTTAAGGGGATTTGCTATTATTTTTGTGAGAGTTGTGTTAAAATTAAGATGGTGAGATTATGGATATAGATGAAATAATAGAAAGAGTTTTTAGTGAGAAATTTTATAGTTTAAATAAAGATAAGTTTGAAGAAATTGCTAATTTTTTAAGAGGTTTAAATGATGAATTTGTGCTTGATGAAGGAAATATTGAACTTGGTATGATTACTAAGAAACTTAAGGATGATAGTTTTGATATTGATCTTAGTGTTACATATAATGATAATAATTTAAGTACTTTATATAATTTTGAGAGTCTTAATGAGATTATTATTAATAATTTACCTACTTCGGTTAAAAAAATTACTGCACCTATATCCTTTTTTAGAAAAAATTTAGAACGTTTGAAAGAGTTTGAAAGTTTGGAAGAGATTACTATTGATTCTTATGTTTTCTTTAAGCCAGAAGAGTTAGCTTTTTTAAAGGAAAATACTAATGTTAAAAGGATTAATTTTAATTCACATATTTTTAATGAAGAGGATTATAACGGTTGTCTTTTTATTAATAATAGTAGTGTTAGTAAGATTTTGTATGGTGATATGGTTCTTGAAAATGGGGCTTTAAAGTCTAATTTAGATGGGACTTTGAGAATTGTTGCTTCTAAAATGTTTGATGTTAGTGATTTAGATAAGGCTTTGTCTTATGCTCTTAATGATACTAAAAGAATTAATATGATTTCTAGTACTGGGAAGTATGTTATTGATATAAATGATAAAGATGTTATGATAAATGTTACTGATCCTAATATAGATATTTGTGCTTATTTGTTTAATTATTTTAAGAGAAAGGGTTATAATGTTACTGATGTGTCTTTTAGTTTAGAGGATGGATATAAGAGTCCTGTAGTTAAGGATTATACTAGTCTTGATTATTCTTTACTTGATTTACTTAGTAAACAGACTAATCTTACAGTTAAGTATGATATTATTAGTTCTTGTTCTTATGATGATTTTAAAGGACTTGCTATGAGTATGAAATGGTATAGAAGTTTAATTAATGATTATGATTTATCCCCTCTTGAGAAGCTTACTTTTGCTTATGATATTATGAAGACTTTTGAGTATAAGGAAACTAGTAATGAGGATACTTTTGAGTCTAGAACTCCTTATAAGATAATTAAGACTGGAAATATAGTGTGCGTTGGTTATACTAATATGTTTGAAGAGATTATTAAGGATACTGATGGAATTAGTTTTACTGATTTTAGTGTTAGTTGTTTTAAGGATGATGATGTGACATTTTTAGATTATCATAGTAGAGGTATGGTAAGAGTTGATGATGATAAGTATGGTGTTCACGGAATTTATATTATTGATCCTACTTGGGATAGTTATAAGAAGAATGGTAAGGAAAAATTAGGTAGTGATTATACTGCACTTGATTTGTATTCACATTATTTGATTTGTCCGTCTGATTATAAAGTTGCTTTTCCACATGATAGCTTACCTATGTTTTTTAAGAAGGATTTTAATTCTTTAAATAGTGATATAGATAATTTAGATGGGCATAGTGAACTTAAGGAAAAGACCTTTGTTGATAAGGATTTGTTTACTTTGAATTTTGATGAGATTTTTGATAAGAGTATGAGTAATGAAGATAAGCTTGATTATTTAAGAAGTTCTAGAATTAGTAAAAGTAAGCTTATGGATATTATTAGAAGTGTTAGACTTGCTGAGGGATTTAAGGAAAGTGATTTAGATGAAGAGATGGAAAGAGTTAGCAATATGTATGATAAACTTTCTAAATTAGATATTGATCATCTTACTGGTAAAGTAAAATAAAAGAGACTATTAAATTTGTCTCTTTTTAGTTTACTTTAGTACCATTTAGGCTAAAACTTTTTGCTTCATCTATTTTTACATTTACTATTTGTCCGATTATGTTTTCTTTACTAATTATGTTTACAAGTTTCATATTTTCAGTGTAACCCATATATTTAGATGAGTCTTTTTCACTTATTCCTGTTACTAAGCATTTTTCTATTTTACCAACCATTTTTTGGTTTGCTTCATTACTATATTTATTTACTATTTCATTAAGTCTATGAAGACGTTCATTTTTTTCTTCTAGTGTTGTATTGTCTTTTAGTTTAGCAGCTGGCGTACCTTCTCTTGGACTGAATGCAAAAGTAAAGGCTCCGTCAAATTTACATTCATTTACTATTTTTAGTGTTTCTTCAAAGTCTTCTTCTGTTTCTCCTGGGAATCCAACGATTATATCTGTAGTTATACTTACGCCTTTAACTTCTTTTCTTATTTTGGTATATAATTTTAAGTATTCATCTATAGTGTATTTTCTACCCATAAGTTTTAGTATTCTGTCACTGCCACTTTGAATTGGTAAGTGTACGTATGGCATTACATTGTCATATTTTTTTATTACTTCGATCATTTCGTCTGTGAAATCCCAAGGGTGACTTGTTACGAATCTTATTCTAGGTATTTCAGTTTTACTTACGTCTTCTAATAGATTCGCTAATGTGTAATTTTCGTATAAGTCTTTACCGTAAGCATTTACGTTTTGACCTAGGAGAGTTACTTCTAAGTATCCTTCATTTTTAAGTTTTTCTACTTCTTCAATTATGTTTTCTTTTTTTCTACTTCTTTGAGTTCCTCTTGTGTATGGTACTATGCAGTATGTACAGAATTTATCACAGCCAAGTTGTATGTCTACCCATGCTGAGTATTTACTTTCTCTTTTTTCTGGTATTCCTTCACATATACTTCCAAGTTCACTATATACTTCTATGTTTTGTTTACCACTGTTTATTCTTTCATTGATTACATTTATCATATTGTTTAAGTTATGTGTTCCAAAGACAAAGTCAACATATTTGTATTTAGACATTATTTCATTTATTACACTTTCTTCTTGTGCCATACAACCACATATTCCTAATAAGATGTCGTGAGTTTCTTTAAGTTTTTTTACTAAGCCTAGAAAACCAAATACTTTGTCGTGAGCATTCTCTCTAATAGCACATGTGTTTAGAATTATTACACTTGCTTCTTCAATGTTTTCTGTTTCTATCATGCCTTCTTTAGAAAGTACTCCTTTAACTCTTTCTCCATCGTGCTCATTCATTTGACAGCCATATGTTCTTACAAAGTATTTTTTACCAATTAAACTATTATCCAGTTTTACTTCTTTATATTCATAATTTTTTATTTCAGCATCTTTATCTCTTTTTTTTGCTTCTAACATATTAGGTAAATTCATTTAATCACTTCTTTCTCAGTAATAAGTATAGCACGGGTTATTTAAAAAGTATATTGTAAATTAAAAAAAGAAGAGTTATCCTCTTTTAATGTCTAATATGTCATCTATATTAATTTTTTCATTTGTTATTGTTAAAAGTGAATCTTTTCCTTTAGCTATTAGGGCAACGTTTTTATCACCTTCTTTAGTTGTTATTATGACATTTACTTTATAGACAAAGCTACTACTATTAAATAAGTCATTTATTTTTTTGTTAATTAATATTTTTCTAAAGTTATCATCCATTATTATGTCATTATTTTTTATGTTATTTTTTTCACTTTCTTTTGAGTAGTATGTTTCTTCATTATTGTTTATTATACCTACTCTTCTGTTTGCAAATACACTTGGTAATCCTTTTTTCATTTTGTGCCTCCTATTTAAGTTTATGTATTGTTTTCTTTTTTATTAATTCCATTATTTGGATATTGAATTGCAAACAAAAATATGTTATATTTAAAACGAACAAAAGGTGGTGTTATATATGGAAGAAAGACATATTTTGTGTATTGATTTAAAGAGTTTTTTTGCTTCAGTTGAGTGTGTTGAGAGAAATTTGGATCCGTTTACTACTCCACTTGTCGTTGCTGACCCTGCTAGAGGTGGCGGGGCGATTACTTTGGCTGTTACACCATATATGAAAACTTTTGGTGTTCCGTCTAGAGGTAGAGTTTTTGAGATACCTAAAGGTGTTAAGTATATAACTGCTAAACCTAGAATGAGTTTATATGTTAAAAAAAGTAAAGAAGTTATTAATGTGTTTTTGGATTTTGTGGCTAAGGAAGATATGCACGTTTATTCTATTGATGAGTCTTTTTTAGATGTTACTGATTATTTAAAGTTATACAAGTTAGATGATGTTAGTCTTGCTAAAAAGATAATGAGTACTATTAAGGAAAGAACTGGGCTTACTAGTACGTGTGGGATTGGGCCCAATTTACTGCTTGCTAAGGTTGCTTTGGATACTGAATCTAAACATTCTCCTGATTTTATTGCAAAGTGGACTTATGCTGATGTTCAAACTAAGTTATGGAATATTTCTCCACTAGATGAGATGTGGGGTATTGGGTCAAAAACTATGAAAAAGTTAAATGATCTTGGTATAAAGAAAGTTGGAGATATTAATAAGTATCCTAAGGATTTTTATAAGAAAAGATTTGGAGTTCTTGGAGAGGAACTTTATATGCACGCGAATGGAATTGATACTAGTAATATTAGAGAGAATAATTTTGAGAGTAAAAATAAGAGTTATGGACTTAGTCAGATACTTTATAAAGATTATGATGCTGAGGAAGCACTTCTTATTGTTAAGGAAATGTGCTTTGTTGTTAGTAAAAGACTTAGGAAGAATAAGAAAAGTACTTCTAGTGTAGGATTTGGTATAGGTTATTCTAGAAGTGTTGGAGGTGGATTTTATCATACGAGAAAGTTAAGTTCAGCTACTGATAATGAAAATAAAATATATGAGGCTTGTAAGTATATTTATGATGCATTTATTGAGGATTTACCAATTAGGAAAATAAGTATATCTTTGGGTAAACTTGAAAATACTAATTATGAACAGTTAAATTTATTTGAAACAGTAAGTGAAGAAGTAAAGGATAATACTATTAGTGATGTTTTAGATGATATAACTAAAAAGTATGGAGATAATTCTATATTAAAGGCCTCTAGTTTACTTAATTATAGTACTATTAAAAATAGAAATACTAAGATGGGAGGTCATAATAAGGAGTGATTTAAAATGGATCGTGGTATGATTAAGTGGAAACCTTTTAATACTTTGCTCAATAGCAATGATATGCATATGATAGAGATGGAAAGAAAGAAAATAGATAAGCCTGTTATAATGGAGGATAGAATTTTAGAGATTAATGATGTTTTAACTATGGCTATTACTAAGAATATGCAGATTAAAGTTAAGTATTTTAGTAAAGGCTTCCTTTTAAGTAAAAGTGGCATTATTGATAAAGTTAATACATTAGAAAAATATATTCTTGTTAATAATGCAAGAATATATTTTAGAGATATTATTAATATTACTTATGAATAATCATATTTTCATAGTAATCTATTAGTTCTGAGTTTTCTTTAAATAGTGTGTCTATATCACATTTTCTTATTATTTTATGACCTAACATTTTGAATGAATCTGATGTTCCAGTTATCATTAGGCTAGTGTCAATTAGAAGTGGTTCTTTATCAAAATATGCTTCTACATACCAGTGACCACCATCATATGAGCCTTCTGTGTTTATAAAATATTTGTTATTAGTATACACGGCCTCACTATAGATTCCTAGTTTATCAAGAAGTAAAACTAGTTCGAATGCACATAGTTTACATTTTCCACCAGTTATTCCTTGATGAAATAAGTCTTTAAAAGCAAGTGGTTCTTTGCCTATTACAATGGCAGTTCTATCTCTTAGAATTATGCTTTTTATTTTGTCATCAAATTCATTTATTTTTCCAGCGTTAATAAGGTTTGTAAAAATAGTTTTAAATTCTTCATTTTTTTCAAGTAATTCGTTTCTAAATTTGTATTTCATATTGTTATTCTCCTAAAATAAGTATACCAAAAGAAAAACATATTTCAAGTTTTAATTTAAAATATGTTAATGTAATAATTAAATAGCTTTTTTTATTTCTTCTTCCATATTTACTATGTAGAAGTAACCATCTTTTGTTATTATTGTTCCATTAGTTAAATCAAATGGTGGATTTTTTATATCTATGGTTCCATTTTTAACTATGTACTTTTCAGTATTAGCGCATAGAACTCTATAAGCATTTTTAGTTTCCTTTTGTGGCAAATCTGTGCTTTGTAATATTAGTTCAGGTTTGAATTTGTTTTCACTTGCAACGATTAGCATATCTCTGTATATGGAAATGATATAAACTGCTTTTTCATTTTTTAGATTTTCTGGTAAAATTAATTTCATCTATATCATTCCTTTCATAACTATTTAAATTATACCATATTAAGTACATTTTGTCAAAAATGATTTTTTTTTTAATTTAAATGATTAAAAGTGTTGACACGTATCCACTTTTTATGTTATTATTTTATTGCTTGATTTAATCAAGTGCCTACCGTGGGGAATTGGCTCAGTTGGCTAGAGCACCTGCCTTGCACGCAGGGGGTCGCGGGTTCGAGTCCCGCATTCTCCACCAATTTGTAAATTAAAGTCCTAAATAAGGGCTTTTTTATTTATATATTAATGTTTAGGTACATTTTAGGTACCAATAAAAAAGAGTACATAGATATACTCTTATGTAAATTTATTTGAATACTTCTGTGAATATATTAAATGCTAATTTTAATGCATCGTGTCTTATTATATTATCTATTACTGTAAAGTAATTATCTTCAATAAGTTTAACATTATTTAAGTTTTCTTTATCTAAAATAACTTGATCTTTTTGTTCTGTTGTTTGATATCTTTTTAATATATTTTCATCTATTTTTTTGTCATTAGCTAGTACGTATTCTATCTTTCTTTTTCCTAAATATGAATTTAGTAAGTTAATATGGTCACTTACTTTGAATCCTTCTGTTTCTCCTGGTTGTGTTACCATATTACATACATACATTATTTTAGCACTTGAATTATCTATAGCATTTATTATTTCTTTAGTTATTAAGTTAGGTATTATGCTTGTGTATACACTTCCCATACTTAGTATAATGGCATCACTATTTTTAATTGCTTCTATGCTTTCTGGAGTTACTACTGGTTCTTCTTTATAGAATACTTCTTTTATTTTTTTAGGACTTTCTGTTATGTGGTGTTCTCCTTCGACAATGCTTCCATCATCCATTTTTGCCATTAGTACAACATTATCTTCTGTAAGTGGTACCACTTTACCTTTAAGATTAAATACTTTTGATAATGCTTCTATTCCATCACTTAGGTTTCCTGTTATTTCTTTTGCTGCTGTTAAGATTAAGTTACCAACTGTGTGGCCATCTAAGTCACTGCAAGTTTTAAATCTGTAGTTAAATAGTTTTTCTACTAGAGGTTCTGTTTCTGATAATGATATTAAAACTCTTCTTATGTCTCCAACTGCTGGAGTATTAAATTCTTCTCTTAGTTTTCCTGTACTACTTCCATCATCTGATACACTTACTATTGCTGTTATATCAAGTGGAAACTTTTTTAATCCTTGAAGCAAAACACTCATTCCTGTTCCACCACCAAGAACTACTACTTTTTTGTTCATTTTTATCCCCCGTTTACTATATAAAATTCATAATATTCATCAAATGTGATATTCTCTTCATATATAACTTTTGCTGCTTCTCTTCCAACGTATCTGAATCTCCAAGGGTCATATGAGAATCCTGTTATTTCTTCTTTACCATTCGGATATCTTAAGATGAAACCATATTTGTGTGCATTGTTAATTAACCATTCGTGATCTGGATTAGTACTTGGGTCATCTACTATAGTGTTATAAGGTTTAATGTCTACACTTAGTCCAGTTTGATAGTCTGAGTGACCAGCACGACTAGCTATTTTATCTGCATAGCTTTGACCACTACTCTTTTCAATACTATCGTATGCGTCAAATTGATCTTTATAACTTCTGTAGCCCTGACTCACTACTAATTTGTAGCCTGCTGTTTTACCTGCTTCTAATAAATCAATTAGATCATCATATATAACTTTGCTCACTTTTTTACCCTGGTATGAATAAGTTAAACTTACATTAACTAAGTCTTCTGGTACATAATTTTCATCTAGTTTATAGAATTTATTAACTAGCATTAAAGCACCTTTACTTGTGTCTGCGTCGTTAATCGTGCTATACCAGCCATAGCTTGCTTTTGTGTTTACTTTTGCAACTACTAAACTAGTTTCATCACTATTATCTTTTGCATAAGTTAGATATTTATCTAAGTTATTAAATATAAAATATTTTTCTTTGATAAATTTTACTATGTTAGTGTCATATTTTATGTTAAGTATACTATTTATTTGTTCAGTGTTTAGTGTGTTTTTAATGACATCTATTTCATTTGTTGAGTAACCTATTTGACTTAGTTTATATTCGTTTGTTTTCTTTAAGTTTTTCTCATTAATTAGTGATTTTATACCACATATTAATAATATAATTACTGCTAATACTACGCCTACTAAAATTCCGACTTTTTTAATGTTTAACTTACGAACTTTTACCATTCTTATTTATTCACTCTCTCTTCCTAGTATTATTATACCCATATTTTGGTAATTACACAAGAAAAGAAAGTATATTTTTTAGCCTTGCCTTATCAGCCACCGTTTTCTATGATTTCGTATGGACTTTCGGCAGATTCGTTTTCACTTTTCCGTTGTACGCAAGATTTTAACGAAGTAACTTGGTGGGCACTATACAAACCAGAGATACCGACACTACCCAAAGTGTTCTTGGAGTTAGAATGTAGCACTAAATAGACATAAGGAGTCGAACCATACCATTTGTAAGTCAATAAAAGCCACCAATCCGAAGTTCCTGTTATACTATTATATGTACTATTTGTATGATACCACATTGGTGCAGATTGTTTGTAAACTCCACCGGCATATGCTATTTCATCTGCTGTTATTAAGGGCACGAAAAAATGATAGAATTCCTCCCATCACTTTAAAGCATATGAATAACAACTAGGGTTTATTTTACTTAGAAATAAACTCCCATCCAAGTGCAATATTTTGCATTTGCGTATTGTTTTTCATAACTATTACTTGTCCTTACTTTTTTGAAGATTTGCGAACTCTGATGTACATATTCGTATATCTTCTATAGTTAATATATCATAATTTATAAATGTTAATCAATAGTTAATATTGAAGTCCCCATACTACTAGATGTTTTGCTTCTTTACCACACATAGCACATTTTCCGGTAATTGGCTTTTCGTTTTCTAGAATACATCTTGATTTTATTCCTCTTAAATCTTTTAATTCTTCTTCACATTCTTTACTTCCACACCAATCAGCTTTTACAAATCCAGGGTTTGTGTTTATTATGTCTATTATTTCTTCTTTTGTCTGAGCTTCATATGTTTGGCTTTCCATTCTTTCTTTTGCTTTTTTATACATACTGTTTTGAATATTTTCTAGTAATTCATTTATTTCTTTTATTAAGTCTGATTCTACACTTATTGTTTGTTTTTCTCTAGTGTCTCTTCTTACAAATGTTATTTCATTTTTTTCTAAGTCTCTTTCCCCTATTTCTATACGAAGAGGAATACCATTTACTTCTGCTTCTGCAAATTTGAATCCTGGTGTTTTGTCTGAATCATCTATTTTATAACTTATATTGTTTTCTTTTAATAAGTTGGCTATTCTTGATGTTTCATTTTTTACTTTTTCACTACTACCAATTGGTACGATTACTACTTTAGTTGGTGCTACTTTAGGTGGTAATACAAGTCCGTTATCATCAGCATGTACCATTATCACAGCACCTATCATTCTATTAGAACTTCCCCAAGAAGTTTGATATGCATATTCGTATTCATTATTTTTGTTTAGAAATTTTATGTCATAAGCTTTGCTAAATTTTTGTCCAAAGTAGTGACTAGTACCACTTTGAAGACATATACCATTATACATTAGTGATTCAATAGTTAATGTATATTCTGCTCCTGCGAATTTTTCTTTTTCAGTTTTTCTACCACTTACTACTGGAACAGCTAAGTATTCTTCAAAGAATTTTTTGTATATGTTAAGCATATCTCTAGTTTCTTTTTCAGCTTCTTCACTAGTTGCGTGCACAGTGTGTCCTTCTTGCCAGAAGAATTCTCTACTTCTTAAGAATGGTCTTGTTTCTTTTTCCCATCTAACTACACTACACCATTGGTTATATTTTAATGGTAAATCTTTATATGAACGTACAACTTCACTATAATAATCGCTAAATAGTGTTTCACTTGTAGGTCTTACTGCTAATTTTTCTTCTAGAGTCTTGTTTCCACCCATAGTTATCCAAGCTACTTCTGGTGCAAAGCCCTCAACTAGTTCTCCTTCTTTTTTTAATAAATTTTCTGGTATAAACATTGGCATCATAACATTTTGGTGTCCTGTTTCTTTAAAAAGTTTATCCATATTATCTTTAATACTTTCCCAAAGAGCACATCCATTTGGTTCAAATATTACGCATCCTTTTACACTAGAATATCTAGCTAATTTTGCACTTTCTACTACATCAGTATACCACTGTGCAAAGTCTTCATCTCTCCTTGTAATGTTTTTATTTTTCATATTACCCTCCAAAAATAAAAGGGTTAGTACAAGGAGCGTATAAATAAACGCGGTACCACCCTTTTTTAACTCATATTTTTAACGGAATTACCCGGATTAATCACTTCAGAAAGCAGGAGAATTTACTTATATTATTAGTTTACACCAACCACTAACTCTCTTTAAATACATTATAAATTCATTCTTTCTTCATAAGATTTATATTTTGATTTTAACATTTTTTTCTTAAAGTTGCAACATAATTGTTACCTATTGTACTTACTGCTGGTATTTCTTCTATTTTATAGTCTCCATAGAAAAATCCTTCTAAATATTCACTATCTTTATTCCATACATAGTTTGCTTGCACTATTCCATTTGGATTTAAGTATTTCATATATTTATCCATATATTTACTAAATTCGTCTGCTGTTATACCTAAATAACAGAATATATTTGAGAATAACATTACATCGTATGTACTATCTAAACAATTATATAGGTTTTCAAATAACTCAACTTTTACTTTAGGAAAGTTGTTATCATTTAATTTTTCTTTAAGTAATAAATAATTTTCTTTACTTAAATATGGGATTATTCTACCTGTTTTATAGTTTATTTTTTTACTTAGACCTAAAGAGGGATTGGTTATGGAATTTATTCCAACCTTAAAGTATTTATCAAATACATCTCTTACTTCGTGAGGAAGTGCGAGTCTTAGTTTATTATATAATGATATATTTCTCATATTTGATGTGAAGAAAAATTTAATAAATTCTTCATACGAAAATACTTTTATAGCTGCATATTTAAATATTAGAAAGTATGCTGCTAGTGGATTTTTGTCAAATACAGTTACTTCTTTAGCGCCATAGAGTATGCTTGTGAAGTATTGGTCTCCACTACCTATTACAGATAATACTTTCTTACCGTTAAAATCAAATAGCTCTTGGTAAGCAGTTAAGTTCTCATTAGTAAATTTATATATTCTATCTACTCTATTCATAGTTACCTACCTAATACTTTAGAGTAATTTTCTCTAAAGCTTTCATATTTATTTAAACTTGTTTTATTGAGAACTTCTATTTCTGAATAACCACTTTGATAACTAGTATATCTTGATACATTTCCATTTTGTGTATTTAGTGTAAAAACTTCTCCTAGTTCTTCTACTTTAGTTTTTAATTTGTGTCTAGTTATACTCATTATCAAAAATATTTTACCTTTTTCTACTGATATTTCTCCTGAAAAACTTCTATTTTCAGTTAGTTCTCCATCTGAAACATAGTATAAACCACTTATTAACATTTTACTTGGTTTTATACTTTTTACATTTAAACTTAATAAGTAGCTCGTTAATGGTTTATCTGATATTAAAAGCTCACTGTCTGTAAATTCTTTGCTGTTTAAAATAACATTTAATATATTGTCTAAGTTTAATCTTACTTCATATGTAGCCTCTTTAACATAATTAAAGTTCTTTTCAAATAAAATATCCTTTTTCATAATAGTTAACCCCCATAACTATTTAAATTATACCATATTTGGTACATTTTGTCAATCTTTTGTGTTTATAGTTTAACCCCAGGTACTATACTCATTTGAAAACCTTTAAGGTATATTCTTAAATTTTCTTCAGTGTAAGGTATTCTCCCCTTTTGAAGTAACTGTTTGATTACTTCCTTTTCTTTGTCTGTTTGGTAATAACTTTCAAAATTAGGTAGTTTTACTCCATCATCATTATATACTTCATCACAAAAGAATTGTAGGTATGTTAAATCCACTATATATTTTTCATCATTTTTAGAAAATATACTTGCATAGTGAGTTATATTATATCCTTTTAAGTTTATTTCTTTTTGGTAAAAGTCTAGCATTATAAGTCGTAAATATAATTCTCTATTTATCTCAAAACAGTTCCTATAGTTTTCAACACTCACTCCATCTAGACCATATTTTTTGTTTATTTCTTCTATTACTTTATCTAATTCTTGCATAGCTTCACCTAAATATATTTTATCATATTTATTTAGTAAGAGTAGAAATTTTTACCATTTTGTTTTATAATTAGAAACACGAGGAAGTTATGAAAAAGAAGATTTTGATTAGTTATACTACATATAGTAATTCTAGTAAAAGTGTTGCTGATATAATTAGTGAAAGTTTTGATAAGAGATTTTATGATGTTAAATTATTAGATATTACTAATTATTCTAAGAAAATCACTAAGCTAGCTAATAGTTTATTTAAAGGATCAAGTTTAGATTTTTTAAATGGGCTTTTGTTTGGACTAATTAATAATAAATATGCTAGTTTAGGTAATGAGAAATATGCTATTAAAGGTTTTGATACTGAAAGTTTAAGAAATATTTTTAAGAGTTTTAATCCTGATGTAGTTTTATGTACTCATTTTTATTCTAGTTATATAGCTTCTTATTATAATAAAATTAATATTACAGGTTCTAAAGTAGTTACTGTTATAACTGATTTTACTAATCATTCTTTCTGGCTTGCTAATTATAAAGAAGTTGATACTTATGTTGTTCATAATGATATTATAAAAAATGAGCTTGTTAGAAAAGGTGTTAAAGCTAGTAATATTTATGCTTTAGGTATTCCAGTTAATTATGAAAAAGTTACTTCTAAGGAAACTGTTCTTAAGAATTATAGTTTAAGTGGTAAGAAACCAATATATTTATTTTTAGCTGGTGATAATAATTATGAGCATTTTAAACATCTTGCTAGAAAGAAATATAATATAGATATTATTATGGTTTGTGGTAAGAATAGTAAATTAAAAGATGAGTGTGAAGAGTTTGTTTATAGAAATAATATTAAGAATGTTCTTGTTTTAGGTTATGCTAAAGATTTGTATAGTTTAATTGGTATTAGTGATATAGTAATTACTAAACCAGGTAGTACTATTATTAATGAGTGTATTTCTATGGATAAGGCTTGTATACTTTTATCTCCTCAGAATAGTTTAGAAAAGTTTAATAGAAGATATATGACTAAGAACCATATTGCACTTAAAGCTAGTACTCCAGGTAGTTTGTCTAGAAAAGTTAAGCTTTGTTTGTCGTATGGATTTATTGTTAAAGCAATAAGAAATAGATTAAATAAATTTTATAATAATGATTCTGCTAACAAGATTTGTTCTTTAGTTAAAGATATGTTAAAAAGTTCACGTGATTAGTGAACTTTTAGTCTGCATAATTTTTAAAATAATTTTTTATAAGTACTACTGGAGTACCTTTGTCCCCACTTCCACTTGTTAAGTCAGATAGTGAACCTAAAAGATCTGTGTATCTTCTTGGCGTAGTTCCTTGACTTGTGATTGAGCCTTTTAAGCTTTCACTTTTTTCTTTAATTTCTTTTTTTATTGCTTCATTTAACTCTTCGCCTTTTAGGTTTGAGTATTTGTTATCTGATAAATATTTTAGTTTTATTTCATTAGGTGAGCCTACTAAACCAGAAGTATATCCTGGGCTTACTACTGGGTCAGCTAGTTCCCAAATTTTTCCTACGGGATCTTTGAAAGCACCATCTCCATAGACCATAACTTCTATATGTTTATTAGTTTTTTCAGCAAATAATTTTTGTACATTTTGAACTAATTCTTCTGAATTGTTTGGAAATAGTTTTACCTTTTCTTCAGTAGCGCGGTTACTTCCTAATAATCCATACTTAGAATTGAATCCACTTCCATTTACACTTTCTGTTAATAAGTCATCAAGCCCAATAACCGTTTTAGCACCTTTACTTTTTATAACTGCTTTAGTTTCTTCTCTTGTGTGAATATCTGCACATAATATTGTATCAGTATATGATAGTATTGCTTCTGGATTATTAGAGAATATAAATTCAACTTCACAATTTTCTTTAAGTACTAAATCTCTATAGAAGTCCACCATATTAACACCAGTAAATATATGTTTAAAGTCTCCAAATTTTTCTGTGTATTCATTTTCTGTCATTACATAGTTATTTAGTGGCACCTGTAGTTCTCTCAGTCTATTTTTATCTAATATGTCATTACCTACTTCATCAGATGGATAACTTAATTCTATTGTTATTTTATCCATTGCTCTTGCAAATGCACTTAATAAAACTGCAAATCTATTTCTACTTAGTATTGGATATACTATTCCTAAGTGTTTCGAATTCACTTTTCTTTTTAAATCTTCTGCTATTTCATCAACAGTTGTGTAGTTACCACTACTGATTCCTACAACTGCTTCTGTTATTGCCACTACATCTTTATCTTCTAATTCTAAATTTAATTCTTTACACGCATCAAGTACACTGTTTACAGTTATTTCTGCTAGATTATCTCCTTCTTTTATTACTGGCGTTTTAACGCCAATGCTTATTGTTCCTACGTTTTTCATTGTTTAGTCCTCCATTTATATTTTACCAAATTGTAAAGAAGATTAATATAGTTTATTAAAGTCTGTGTAAATTCTGTGTTAATAATTTTAAATAAAAAAACCTGCTAATTGCAGGATAATTTCTATATTTGGTGACCTGTACGGGATTTGAACCCGTGAATGCAAGCTTGAGAGGCTTGTGTGTTAACCATTTCACCAACAGGCCAGGTACGCATATAATTTTATCATATATGCGTTTTTTTTACAATTAAAATTTACTAATTCTTTCTTTTATTTTTTCTTTTCCTAAAAGTTTTAGGATTTCGTATAAGTCTGGTGTATTTGTTCTGTTTGTAACTGCTACTCTTATTACTTCACAAGCGTGCGCTACTGAACCTTTATAATTTTCAGGATTCTTTTTATATTCTTTTGTTTCACTAGCAAATCTAAACTTAGGACACATCTCTTTTATTTTATTAAACCAGGTTTGTTTATCATCTTCTTCATCATATACTTCATTTATATAGTACTCTAAAAGTTCTTTAGAATAAAAGTCTTTTCTTTCATAAGTTTTCTCTTCATTAAAGAATAATATATCATACATATATCCAACTTCTCTTTTAACAGCACTATAGCTTTCTATATCTTTTCTTGGCCTTTCTACTTCTCTTTCTATGTTAAGTATGTTAATTGTATATTCTTTTTCTTTAGTTATTAATTCATAGAATTCTTTATCATATACACTAGCCCATTCTACTAATTTTTCATATAAGTCTTTTGCTTTAAGTCTACTGAAATAATTTTTAGAAATGTTTAACAATTTTTCTAAATCAAATAGTGAACCACTTTTACTCATTTTATCAAATGTAAATTCAAAATCTTTATATGATTTATCTGGATTTTGTAAGTACCATTCTTCAAAGTTAGAGTTTAATAGTGTCGCAAAGTATAGTTTTATTGCTTCAGCTGGTATACCTTTTTCATTATAGAAGGCTACTGCTGCTTCTGGGTCTTTTCTTTTACTAAGTTTTCTTATATTCTCTCCATCTTTTTTATTTATAGGTAGCATATGAGCAAATTTTGGTTTTTCAAATCCACAGGCATCCCATAGTTCGATATGATAAGGAACTGAGCTTATATAAGAGTCATCTCTATTTACTATTGTTGTTCTCATAAAATGGTCATCACATACGTGCGCAAAGGCATAAGGTGGAACTCCATCAGATTTTAATATTACTTGGTCCAAATCGTTTTCTGGCAATTCAATTTTACCTTTTATTAAATCATCAAATACAAATCTTTTATTAAAGTCTCCCATACTTTTTAAACGAAGAGTCCAAGGGTCATTATTTTCCAAATGTTTTTTCACTTCTTCTAAAGTTAAGTTTCTACATTTAGCATATTTACCATAATATCCTATTCTTTCTTTCTTTTCTTCTTGTTCTTTTCTCATTTCTTCGAGATCTTCTTCAGTACAAAAGCAAGGATAAGCACGTCCAATTTCAACTAAGTGTTTTGCAACAGTATGATATATGTTAATTCTGTCTCTTTGTTTATAAGGACCATATTCACCACCATTTATTGGGTCTTCATCTACTTTAAGGTCAAATTCTTTAAAGTCTTCAAGTATATGCTCTACTCCATTTTCTATTGTACGTTTATCATCAGTATCTTCTATTCTAAGATAGAATATTCCATTACTTTGATGTGCAAAAGTTTCTGGAACAAATGAAGCAAATAAATTTCCCATATGCATTCTTCCAGTAGGACTTGGTGCAAAACGAGTTACTTCTGCTTTATCTGAAAGATTTCTTTTTGGATATTTTTTTTCTAATTCTTCTATTGTTCCATTAACATCAGGATATAATAAGTCAGCAAGTTCTTTATAATTCATAATATTTCCTCCACTACACTTAATTATATTCTAAATGATTAAGTTATTCAAGTATTATTTCTTCTTCATCTCCCTTAGATTCAGTGTACAAAAATACAATTCCAGCGATTACAAAGAGAATAGACGCTAATATGTCTAAGTTGTTTAAAAATGACTCTACTTTAGATTTCTTTCTTATTCTAGTGTATAAAAAATATATGTAAATTATTAGGGAGATAGTTAACACTGCCATTCTTATGTTATGTGCTTTTTTATTTCCGTTAGCATCTTGTCTTAAATGGTATTTCTTTTCATATGTATTAGCTATTATTCCTGCGATAGAAAGGCATATAAAAATTATAAAGATGATATCTCCTTTTTTTATATTACTTAGAATTTCAGTACTATTACTCCCATATTTACTCATAGTAAAGTTTATTCTTGAAATTATGCTTTTATTAGTTTATAATGTTATTAGTTGCTCCTGTGGCGGAATTGGTAGACGCGCACGACTCAAAATCGTGTATAGAAATATGTCAGGGTTCGAGTCCCTGGAGGAGCACCAAAATTAATAAAAAAGCCAATAACAAATATAATCTACTTTCCCGTAAAAGAAAGTAGATTTTTTGTTAATTACATTGATTTTGAAATACTATTATTTTCTAAAGAAAAACCGAGACTTTCCAGATATTTTGTATATTTGTTTACATCTTCTATTTCCAAACAGTCAAGGTCAATTATAACTATCTCACTTGCTTTTTTAACTTTCAAATTATTATTGTTATCAATAGAAGTAGCTATACTATTTCCTACATCAAAGTTAATATCTTCATAATGCACTTTATTATCTTTAGTTAAAAAACCAAGATTTCCAAGATGTAAGTCAGTAGATTTTAAACCAATACTATGCAAATATTCGGAAATTTCTTCTCTTTTTTTATCAAGTTTTTCTTTAACTGTTTTGTCATTTATTTCATCACACATAATAACTTTTTGTGTAACTTCAATATGTATAGGATACCCATCAAATTCAAAATCATGATTTATAATTGGTTGTAATAAATATTCACAATATGGTATAGTGACTTTTCTTCTAGGTTTACCAATTTTTATAATTTTATCTCCTATACCATAAACTATTGAAGTTGTACCCTTGCCAATATAATTTAACTCTGAACTAAGTCCATTCTTTTTACAATAATTAGTTAAATCTTTAATTAATAGTTTAAAGAACTCATTAAATTCTTGCTTCTGTTTTAAAGAAAAAAACAAATCTTCATATTCAAAAGTAGATGTTTTATCTTTATACCTTTGAATAAATTTATCTCTATCTTCTAACTTAAAATCTAAATTTCCTAACATACTTTATTTTATACTTTCAGCATACCCAGATTTAACGTAAAAACCATCAAATATACTTTCATTTACATATTTATTAAAATATATTGTTTCTTTTGAATTATCTATAGTGATAGACTTAATCATTGTATCTTCTCCAAAGAATGGAATACTTAACATTCCTTCTTCATTTTCAACTAAAACATAAGAAAATCCGACAACATCAATTAATTTATATTTTTTAGTTGTTTCATAACCATAACTAGAAAAATAAGTTAATGTAATTAGACAATCAGTTTTCATTTTTAACCTAGTATAAACTTCTATTAAATCACTCATTAGTCTCGCCATCCTAATAAAATACTACCATATCTAGCACAAAATATCAATATCATTTAAGTTCAAAAAAATCAAGTAATTAAAGTTCAAAAAAACGACTATTTTTAATTACTAGTCATTTTCTTTATAATTAGATTTATATAACTCCACTTCACTATTATCCACTGGACTATTTTTTATATCTAGTTTAGGTAAATCTTCTTTTGTTCCTAATCCAAAATAGTCTAAAAATTCACTAGTTGTTTTATAAAGATTAGGTTTACCAATACTATTATCTTTACCACATTCTTTAATAAATCCCCTTGCTAGTAATTTTCTTACTATTTGAACACTAGATACACCTCTTATTTCATCTATTTTAACCCTAGTTATTGGTTCATTATAAGCTATTATAGCTAATACTTCTAGACTGGCATTGCTAAGTGTAAATGTACTTTTATCTGTTACTAGTTTTTCGTAATATTCTTTATGTTCACTTTTTGTTGTTAGTTTAAATGTGTTTCCTAAAAAAGATATTCTTAGTCCTCTTTCTGGAGATTCATAGTCTTTTCTTAATGCAGTTAATAATTCTTTAACTTCATTTTCATCACATTTTAGTATATCACTTAAGTCTTTTATAGTTATTCCTTCATCTCCAACTACAAAAAGTATTCCTTCTACTACACTTTTTAAATTCATTTTAATCAACTCTTTCAAGAAGTATTGTACCAAAGTTTTTATCTTGTTTTAATGTTATTTCATTATCTTTTGCCATTTCTAATATACCTAGAAATGTTACTACAATATAAGGTTTTGTTAATACATCAAATAAACTTAGGAACTCTACTGTTTTTTGTTTTTTAAGTATATTTCTTATTTTAGCAACTCTTTCAGTCACTGACAACTCTTTTTTTGTTATTTTAGTATTTATTGGCTTTGAGTATTCTTTTCTTTCTAGTAGTTTTTGAAGAGCTATTAATAAATCTTTAGCCGTTACTTCTCCAGGATTTTCTAACTTTTCAGTAGTATATATTTCTCTTTTTTCTGGTACTTTAGTATAGTAGTTGCTTCTTTTGTCCTCTAGCTGTCTAAAAGCACTTGTACTTTCTTTGTATTTTTGATATTCAAGTAATCTTCTTTTTAATTCCTCTTCTGGATCTACTTCATACTCATCTTCTTCATCTGTTTTTGGAGATTTTGGAAGTAAGTATCTACTTTTCATTTCAATAAGTTCACTTGCTGTTACTAAGTATTCACTGGCAATATCTAAATTTAGATTTTCCATTCTTTTTAAAAAGTCTAAATATTGCTCAGTTATGTCTACTATTTTAATTTCACTTATTTCTATTTTAGATTGTTTTACTAAATGTAGTAGTAAGTCAAGTGGCCCTTCAAAATCTCCTATTAAAAAATTATTCATTAATTACAACTCCAACTATTTTCTTCTTCAAGTGACTTAATACTTTTTTTAGTAGTACCTATTCCATATTTTGGTGTGTATCCACTACTATTTAAAGTAAGTAAGTTCACTTTATATTTTATCGAAGTTTCATCATATGTCAAGTTTTCTATGTTGTTTTGTGATAATACTTCTGCTTCTTTCTTTATGGAGTCTTTGTATGATTCATTTATAATGGAGGCATCTTCTGTAGTTAAATAGTTATAAACTTCATAATTTGATAAACCACTTGAGCCAAAGTTGTAAGTCACTTTATAGTTTATGTTACCATCTTTCTCTGCTTCTACTTTTGAGCATACAAGTATATCATTTATACTATTAAATTCACTATCTTCAATTATTGTTATTTTAGCATATTTACTATCTTTATATATTTCTTTAGATAAGTTAAGTGTTAATACCACTTGAATCTTTCTTTCTAATGGTTTGTTAGAAGTGAATTTTTGTCTATAAATTACTGTTTTTCCACTGTTTAAAAGTTCAATATATATGTTCTTTGAGTTAACTTCTTTTATTTCATCTTCTGGTAAGTATATTAAACTTAAAGTGTTATTTGCACGTTTGGTAAAGTTATAGAATTTAACTTGTTTTGCTGTTATGTTACCTTCTTCTTTATTTATTTCTAGTAATCCATCTTCTGTAGTTTGATAATATTTTATATCACTATTATTTGATGGAATGATAGATGTGCTTCCTTTTTTAAATAAGTTTGTTATTGTTGGTAATGATAACGCAAATATTATTAGAAATGCACCTATTGCTAACATTATTCTGTTTTCTTTACGTCTTTCTAACGGGTTATCAATTGTTTCGTTAGAACCTAAATCAATTATTTCAAAGTCATCTTTAGCACTTAAATCTAACTCTTCAACTATCTCTTCTACATTTTCATTTTTTGGCAATTCTTTTACCGTTTTTTGATTTTTTGTTAATTCTTTTATTTGTTTTATTGCATTTATTATAAGAACAGTTGATGCTAAAGACGCTATTAAATCTACTGTAGGTAAAAGCGAACCTATAAGAAGGCATAGTCCTGTTGTTTCATCTTTGGTTACTTTTCCTAATAGGTACGTATTAAAGTAAGGTACCCAGGCACGCCATAGTTTTTGCTCGCCTTTAAGTTTTCCTAGTTTTGTAAGTATTATACCGTAAGTTATGTAAGATATTATTTTTACAACTAAGAGCACAATTATTAAGATTATTAATTCTTTAGCAATTTGTTCCATTTTTATCCTCTACTTTCTTTTTTATTATATCAAAAAACTAGAGGTTTCTCTAGTATTAATGTTTAGGTTTTGCAAATACTGCTACAACGAATGCAATTATTATTGTTACTGCAAGACCACCGGAACAATTTGAGAATATTCCGTTTAAAAGTCCTGTCATTCCATTTGTTTGGTAACCTATGTATGCACCTTTAAATAAAATGTGTCCAAAGTTGGTTATTGGTACAGAGCTTCCTGCTCCACCCCAGCTTGCTAGTTTATCATATATTCCTATCATTGATAAGAATGCACCTGTTATTACTAGTAACGTATTCACGTGCGCTGGAGTAAAATTTGTATATTCAATTATTAACTGGCCAATTAAACATATCGCTCCACATAGTAGAAAAGCATTTAAGTATATCATTTTTTCATCACTTCCAGACTTACTGCGTGACTGATACTTGGTACACTTTCACCTAAGTTAGAACTTACTTTTGAATGAAGTGAACCAGTTGCCACGATTAATATTTTTTTAATAGCTTTATTTTTTAATATTTTATTATTTAGAATAAGTGGAAGACACACAGGTCCACTACCACCTGCTATAGATGAGCCAGAGTCTTCAAATATTAAAGTGCCTGCATCTAAAACATTTTTTAAAGTAATGTTATCTTCTTTTTCAAGTAGCTCTTTTAATATATTTACCCCATATACTCCTAGGTCTCCAGTAAGCACGAAGTCATAATAATCTGGTTTTCTTTTTGTATCTTTTAAATGTTTTACTATTGTTTGATGAGCACTAGTGGCCATTACAGCACCCATATTATTTGTGTCACTATATCCTATATCAACAACATTTCCTATCGTAGCACTTTCTATTTTAATTTTTGTTTTATCACTTGTCACTAATGAACTTATACTTGCACTTACTGTGAAAGTGTTTACGTTTTTTCTAATCGCACCATATTCTATTGGAAATCTAAATTGTTTTTCACTTGCTAGGTTATTTGCTGATACTGTGACCACTACATTTTTAAGTTTTTGTTCTATTAAAGAAGAAGCAATTATTAATCCTTCTGCATATGAAGCACAAGCACTATAAATTCCTAGAAAGGGATAATTATAATTTCTTGCTGCAAAGTTACTTGCTAATAATTGGTTTTGCAAGTCTGCTCCAATTAATAAGTCTATTTTTTTATCTTTCTCTTTTTTTATGAGTCCACTTATACTTCTTTTTTGATATTCTACTTCTCCCTCTTCAAATGATTTTTTACCCATATAATAATCATTAACACTCTCATCTCCAGTTATAGTTAGTTTGTGTTCATTTTTTCCTATAAAAGTATAAGCGTCTCCTAAATATACATTTGAAAATTTTATTGTCACATTGCCACCCCTTTTAATAGTGCAAAGAAGAATGCACTTACAAGTCCATATAAAATAATTGAACCTGTCATTTTGAATATATTACTTCCTATTCCTTTTATGGGGCCTTCACTTTCGTGATCCATAGCAGCACTGGTCATCGCGTGTGCAAAACCTGTTGTTGGTATTATAAGTCCACATTTACAAAATGATACTACTTTATCAAAGAAGCCAAAACCAGTTAATATAGATGATATTATAACTAGAAAAATCATTAAATACATACACGCCTCCTTGTTTTCCATACCCAGGCATTTATCTAATATTGTTACAAATACTTGTCCAATTACTCCCATAAGTCCACCTACTAAAAAAGAAACCAATGCATTTTTAAATATATTTTCTTTTTTGGAGTTCTCTTTCACTATTTTTTTATATTCTTTTAAATTCAAAATAACTCACCCATATTTATTATGAGTAAGTTATTATTTTTTTATGCAGCTATTCTTTGTTTAATTTTCTTTAGTACTTTATTTTCACATCTTGATACCCATACTTGACTAGTTCCCATTATATTAGCAGTTTCAGTTTGAGTATAGTCATCCATATATCTAAGCATTATTACTCGTTTTTCTTCTTCTCCTAATAAAGAAATTTCTTTTTTTAAGTCAAGTAAATCATCTATATTTTTTCTTTCATCAATTCCTAGAATATTTTCTAATGTGAAATTATCATCATTTAAGTTACTTTCTAAACTAACAGCAAACTCGCTTTTCTCAATCACTTCACTTAAGTAAGATTCATCTATATTCATAAACGAACTTATTTCATAAAATGTTGGCATTCTATTTAGTTTTTGCACTAAAAAGTCTTTAGTTTTCTCATAACTCTTATATAGTTTTAATATATCTGAACTTACTTTCATTGTTCTGTCATTTCTTATATATTCTATTATTTCTCCAAGTACATATTTATAGGCATATGTCGTAAATTTAACTCCTACACTTTTATATTTTTTATATGCCTTTATAAAACCAATTGCCCCCACTTGAAAAAGGTCTTCAATACTATAGTATTTACTATATTTACTGACAATTTTATAAATGAAATTTTTATTCTCATTTATTAATTCTTCTATTGTTTCTGTCATATTTTCATCACCCCTAGCGCTGTTAGTTCATTACTTGTTTCATAAAATTTACTAACATATTCTTTATCCTTTAATTTTTCTTTTACTTCATTGCTACTTATACTACATATTATTGTTCTACCATTTAAGTTTCTTGTTATTTCATTTACGTTTATTAATCTATTAATTCCATTTATATCAATAGCATTAAGTCTATCTAAATTAATAACAATTCTCTTAATCCCGTGCTTTAAGATTATTGGAACAACTTCTTCATCAAAATTATTTACTGTGTATTTATTAAGTTCTCCATCTAATCTTACAAATAATATTCCCTTTCTAAATTCTAATTCTATTTTCAACATATTTTCTTGCCTCATAATAAATATAGAGCATTTTTTTATAAAAATATACATATTCGACATAACTAGACTATTTTTTCATACGACATATTTTGACTTTTAGTAAATACAGAATAAATGAAAGAATTAATGATAATAATCCAAATATTATAATAAATATATTTATCTTACTTGCATTTTTCTTTGGCACGCTACTTTCTACATTCATACCTATTAGACCTGGCACTTTTTTTTCACTTACACTTTCCTTATTTTCACTAGTTTTAACTTCAATAATTTTATCACTTATTTCTTCTTTTCTACTCTTTAAAGAAAGTGTATTTATTTTATTCATAAGCGCATTTAAATCATCTTTAGAATTCAAACTATTTATTAAATTTTCTAAGTTAGATATTCTATTTTTTAAGTCAGTATTTAATTTATATAATTCTTCATTATTTTTATCATTATAATTTTTAAGCAAATTACTTATTTCTTCTTTAGTAATTACTTCTTCTTTTTCTAATGTTATGTAATCTGTTTCATCTTTTATATATCCCGGCATATCAGTATAATAATTTGGTAAGTAATTTCTTTTTGTACTATAACACTTATATTTTTTATCTTGATATTCGTATATTTTTGTTGTTATATCAACTGGATTATTGTTAATTCTTTCTAGATTTGCTCTTATATAAGTTATGCATTCTCCATTTTCACAAGAAGTATCTACTATTTCAGAATAATTAGAAAGTATATTAGCACTTACATAAAGATTTATAAATGCACGCATATCAATTGACTTAAATTCATTTTCTTCATCTTTGTATGTAAACTTAAAGGTAAGTTTTCTAAAATCAACTGGATTATTTAAAGTAAAATCTAGTTTAGTCAAATAATTTACTATTACATAATCAGAATAATCCCCATCTTTTATCATTTCAGGTGTACCTTTTTCAAAGTAAGAATTATCTATAGTGTAATCAATATTAATATTATTTTCATCTAATAATTCAAATTCATAAAGTTTTAAAGGATTTTTTGTGTAGAATTTAGATATCTTTATTATATTAATTAACTGCCTATCTAAATTAAAAGTTTTTACAGTTTCTTTTATGATTCTTCCTTCCTTTTCTTCTGGTTTTTCTAAAGAATACATTACATCACTGTATATAAAATCATTATAATCTACTTTTTCTAAATATTCACAAGTCTGTTCAGAGTCTATTTCATAATGAACTTTATCAATTACATTTTGATACCATTTATATTTAACCTCCTTTTCTTCTGCACTTATTATACTTGGCAGAGTGATTATTATAATTAGTAAATAAAACAATGTTTTTTTCATTATATCTCCTTTCTAAGGGTTACTTTTTTCCCTTCATATTACTTATACGATAAAAAAAGCGAAATTACTTTTTTTATTTCGCTTTACATATACTTTTTACATTTAATTTAACATAACGTTGTCACTATTTATTTGATTTTTCTTGCTTCTAGATAATATCTCTTATCATTAGCGTGTCCCATAGAGAATGTCTTTCTAGGAAGTGCACCATCTAAGATAACTGTTTTAAATAGATCTGTCTTTTTCATAGCTTCAAATATGAAACCAACATTATTCTCTTTACTTCCAAGTTCTCTTGTTACATCATCGCCGTGAATATAATCAATTTTTCCATCATTATTACTTAAATATTCATCAAGGAATAATTGTATACTACCTACAGCAATATTACTTTTAGGATTTTCAATATACCAGTCTTCATCAATATTATTTGTAATAACTCTTACTTTTTGTCCGTTTCCTTCTTTATTAATATTATAATACTCTTTTAATTTATTAAGTAAGTCTACACTATTAGTATTAAATATTACTCTGTTAATTGCTTCGAATTCAAGTGCATTTGAATGTAAGTTAACTAGTTCAACAAGTGCATACCTTGCTTTGCTATTTAATGCCTCTTCTTCGCCTATTTTCTTCTTAAGACTTTCGTAACAAGCTTTTGCAGTTGCAAGTGAATGGTTTCCATCTCCCATTGCGAATAGTAATACACCTTTATCAGTTACATCATATTTTCTTTCAAAATATTCTTTATCCATAAGCCTTTCTAAACTCTTGTCTACTTCATCCATAGTACTTTCATTTAAAAGGTAACCCTGAACGTGTCCGCCATTTTTCATTAAATCAAAATCATATAATTTATCATTTTCGGATACTTTATTTTTTAGTGACTCGATAATTTCTTTTTTCTCATCATCAATTAATATCATTATATGAGGAAGTTCTAAAGAAGCATTTTCTCTTACTTTTACTCTTGGTGGGATTCTTTCTATAACTGTTTTTTCAGTTGCTCTAATTAGAGTTTGACTACCTTTTTCATAGCTATAATCTTCAAGATCTACTATCCCAATTAGTCCTTCTCTAATTTTCCCATCTGCTCCAGTTCTTTCAAGATATATCATACTATCTTTATATTCATTAAAGAAATCACTATTTACTAACTCTTCCATATTTGAGTTAATCTTTTTTATTCTTTCTTCAACATCATTTTCTTCCAAATGAATCTCTGGTAAAGTTAAATTTAGTGTAGATGGATTATTTCCAACGATTTTTTCAACATCAGCCCAGTATTCTGGTTCGCTTGTATATTGGTCACAAGCTATTACACTCCATTTAGTCATATCAGTATCTTTTGGAAGTAAAATATTTCCTCTTTTGAAAGGTACTTTCATTTAAATCATCTCCCAAATTCATTATAAACTTTTTTGTTTTTTTGAGCAAGAGAAAAGAAGCAAATTTACATTACTTCATTTTCAATTTATTTATTTGATAAATTTTTTATTAATTCATAATTCTTTGCAATTCTTTCATTAAAAGGATTTATTTCTAATGCTTTTTTTACGTTTTCTAACGATTTTGTTAAGTTTCCTATATAAAAATAATCAAGACTGAGTATATCATTTATTGTTTCATCCCAAGCATATTGCTCGTTTATGTAACTTAGTGTTTTTTCTTTTATATTATTTGCTTTTTCAAGATAATCTATTGATTTTATATAATCTTTTTGTTCATAATATAATGAACCTAATTCAACATATGGTTCTCTAACTTGTGGGGTTAGTTCTACTGATTTTTTAAGCCACATTTCTGCCTCATCAAATCTTTTTAATTCCTTGTAGCATCTTGATATGTATCTCATCGAGCAACTCTTTTCTTCAGTATACGTACAAGAATTTAATTTAACGTGTTTTATAAGAGTATCTATTGCCTCATTATAAAGTGCATTATACATATATTCTCTTCCTAAATAATGAAGATTTCTATCATCTAATGGATTTTCATTTACTTCTCTTTTAAGTAAGTCAAGATAATAACTTCTATCTTTAGTTCTATCCGGATAATGGTTTATTTCTATTTTATCTGATGTAATCAAATTTTCTTTTCTATCTAAAGTAAACTCTAAAACTTCGTGTACATTATGAGTCCATTTATAATTATTTCTAGTATGAATTTTGCTAATAAAATAGCTCATTATAGCTTCGCCTTTTTGATTAAATGTAAAATTTAAATTATATCTAACTCTGTCAACATCAGACTTCCATATTTTCTCAAGTTCATATCTCCAACCTTTAGTAAAAACTTCATCTAAATCAGTACATACACATATATCAGCATCTTCCGGCACCATTTTTAATGATTCATTTCTTGCCACATCAAATTTAAAATTTTTATATTTTTTTACTTTTGTATTAATGTTAAAACTTTTTAATAATTCTACTGAGTTATCAGTCGAACCAGTATCTAAGACGTACATTTCATCCGCCTCTTTCATACTTTCATACCATCTTTTTATGTGCTTTTCTTCATTTTTACAAATTGCATATACAATTATTTTTAATTTTTTATTTTTCATACTATATTTTATGAGTTTTATTCAAAAATAAAAAGGGCAAATGCCCTTTAAAGTTATTATCCTGCAGCTCCAGTTGGACCTGTTGGACCTGTTGGACCTGTTGGCCCTGTTGCTCCAGTCGCACCTCTTGGTATTGTTAAGTTAAGTACAAAGTTTGGAGAAGTTCCAGTTATTTCAGCAATTGCTTGTGTTCCAGGTTCACCTGTTGATACTGTCCCTATAGTTAAGACTGGATCTGCACCTGCTGTACCCGTTTCACCTGTTGGTCCTGTTGGTCCTGTTGGTCCTGTTGGTCCTGTTGGGCCTGTTGGACCTGTTGGTCCTGTTGCTCCTGCTGTACCTGCTTCACCTGTTGGACCTGTTGGACCTGTTGGACCTGTTGCTCCTTCTGTACCTGCTGCACCTGTTGGACCTGTTGGTCCTGTTGGACCTGTTGGACCAGTTGGACCTGTTGCTCCCGTTGGTCCTGTTGGACCCGCTATACCTGCTGCACCCGTTGCTCCTGTTAAACCTGTTGCTCCTGTTGCTCCTGTTGGTCCTGTTGGACCTGTTGCTCCTGTTGCTCCCGCTATACCTGTCGCACCAGTTGCACCTCTAGGAATTGTAAAATTTAATATTGCATCTTCTGCAGTACCAGTATTTGTAACAACTGCATTTGTACCAGGTGCACCTGTAGTTGTATTACCTATACTAATGCTTCCCATACCAGTTGCACCAGTAGCTCCAGTCGCACCTGTAGGACCAGCTAGAGAGCATACACTAGGATATAATCTATTTTCATTGTATTGTTTTATTTTACAATACGCTTTATTATAAGAGTTATTCATGATACTCCTTTCTATTTTTTAATTATTTTTATATTTTTAATTCTATCAACTATTTTGTTATATACATTCTTCATTTTTTTGTCCTTTCTAGTATATAATATGAAGTCAAAAAAAAATAGTAAAGGCAAAGGCATTACTATTTATTAGGTTTTATTATTATTTTTACTTCTCCATCTTTTCCACTTGTAAGTGTTTCAAATGCATTTTGTACTTCATCTAAAGTTATTATTTTATCTATGTATTTAGTAACATTTAGTTTTTTATCATTTATTAATTCAATTATTCTGTCAAAATCAAATTCACTATATGCAATAGAACCTTTCATTGTAATTTCTCCCATTACACTTACAACCATTGGCACAGTTATTGGAGTCATTGATACACCTACTAAGATTATTGTTCCACCATTCTTAGCAAGCATTATTGCTTCCGTTACTGCTGCCGAAGATCCAGAACATTCTATAATTTTATCAAATCCACCTGTTTTTGCTTTTAATGAAGGCACAACTTCTTCATTTAATGGATTTAAGTATTCATCTACATAGCCATAAGTTAAAGATTTTTTACCTCTTTCATCATTAGTTTCTAATAGTGCTATATAGGTTGCTCCTTCCATCTTGGCAAATTCTGCAGCCATTAGTCCAATAATTCCACCACCAACAATACATACTTTATCTCCAACTTTGATATCAGCTAGTTTAACTGCGTGAAGACTTACTGCAGATGGTTCTATCATTGCTGCTTCATCATCTGTAACATTTTCTGGTAATTTTCTTACTAAGTTTCCATCACAACTACTATATTCAGCATAAGCACCACTATTATCTAGTGATAGTCCTACTGCGTGAGACCAAGTTTCAGCACAGTACTGCAAATTACCACTTTTACAAGCTTCACATTTATAACAAGGACTAAGAGGAAGAGCAGATATTCTATCTCCAACTTTTAAGTCAGTTCTATTTCCTGGGTTTACTACTTCTCCTGAAAATTCGTGTCCCATTACTAAGCCAATAGGATTACCCATTTCCCAATAATGTAAATCAGAGCCACATATTCCACAAGAATTAACTTTAAAAATTACTTTCCCATTATCTTTAGGCATTTCTATTTCAGAAACTTCTAGTTTCTTTGCACCTGTTAATTTTACACACTTCATTATCATCACCACAATTATGATACCATAATAGTGCAAAAACTATTAATATAAATAAACAGACTTGATATTATGTTTACATTTTTCCTAAAGCATTAATACTTCCATTTAATATATCTTTAAAATAATTTTTCATTCTTGTAAAAAAGTTACTTTTATATACATCTTCTTTTACTATTAAGTTATAATTTATTATTTCATTATTATAGTTTAGTTTAAGTGTACCTATTTTATCTCCCTTTTTTAGTGGTGCTTTGACATTATCAAGTTCTATGTCATATTTATAGTTTACTTCTCTAGTATTTTTATCTACTATTACATTAGCGTCTTTTTCTAGATAATATTTAACTTTTCTTGATTTCGCATTATCTATAAACATATTTCCTAAGTAGTTTTCACTGCTTACTAAAGTCTTTTTATTATACATACTATATGCGTATTCCATCATATTAATTGTGTCAGTATTTCTGTCTTCTTTTGTTTCAGCGTGCATTACTACAGTTATTAGTCTCATATCATTTCTTTTCATTGTTCCAGTTAAACAGTATCCAGCTTTGTCCGTAAATCCTGTTTTTAGTCCATCTAAACCACTATAGAATTTTATTAATGAGTTAGTGTTAACAAGCCATAAACTTTTACCGTTTTTATGTGTTATTGTTGTTTCATATGTACTAGATAGTTTTATTATATTGTCGTGTTTTACCACTTCTTTTGCAATTAAAGCCATATCTCTTGCTGTTGTTTCGTGACCTTCTTCATCTAAACCGTGTGGATTTTTAAATGTTGTATTATTTGCACCTAGTTCTTTTGCACGCTTATTCATTAACATGACAAAGTTTTCTACAGTTCCACCTATTTTTTCAGCCATAGCAACTGCTGAGTCATTAGCGCTGCCGACTGCTATTGTAGTTAAAAGTTCTTCAACGGTTGCAGTACTACCCTTTTCCAAATATATTTGACTTCCTCCCATAGAAGCTGCTCTTTCACTTATTGTAACTTCATCTTTAAGCGAAATATTTCCTTTTTCAAGTTCTTCCACTATTAAAAGCATAGTCATTATTTTTGTCATTGATGCTGGTGCTCTTTTTGTATCAGCATCTTTTTCAAACAGAACTTTCCCAGTATCTGCCTCAATTATTATTCCGCTTTGACTTTTTAAATTAATAACATCACTACTTATATTTTCATTTTCTGCATTAACCCTTGTTATAAATACAAAACATATTATTAATGCAAGTATTATCTTTTTCATAAAGATTAACATCCCCCCTATTTAAGGGTATTCTTTATGATAATATTAATTACTTTAAAATTGAATATTCCTGCCCATAAATTTGACATAGTGTACCTAATATGGTATAATAATGCACGTTATGGGGGGAAAAAATATGACAAATAGTGAAAGAGTTCTAGAGGTGTATAAGAAGGAACTTATAAAAAATTTAGAAAGAAAGTCTTTTTTAGAGACTAAATATAAGAAAAAGCTTTTTGATTTTTATGGATTAAATGATGAAAAGCTTGAAAACGAAATGCTTGATGAGCTTGATAAACTTTATAGTGAGATTAAAACAACTAAAAGTGTAATTGATAAGTTAAATGCATTTATTAATGAATTAGTAGTTGAAATCGTTAATGGCTTTGATGAATCAAGACTTGATATGTATAGATTAATTTTTGAAACTCCTTACTTACTTACAATGTCTAAAGAAAATTACGATATGTTTGATAGTAAAGATTCTAAAAATACTTGTTTAAGTGCTTATGAAGTTTTAAGAAATTATGAAAATGGATATCCATCAATGAGCATTGATATTGCACTTTTACTTAAAAATTTAGGTTTTGATATGCATCACGAGGGTACTGGACTACTTATCCATAGCATTTCAGAAAAAATCTTACCACTTAAGAGCAAAGAAATTTATAATGATATTAAGAAGAAACATAAGCTTCCTAGAGGTGTTTTAGATAATCTACTTAATGAAGCTGTTAGAAAAGCTGATCTTTCTGAAGTTGATATTACACTTTTTGATGATATTTTTCCAAAAGGAATGTCTACTTCATATTTAAGTGTTACAGATGATATGGCATTTTATCTTATCAATAAAAATAATATTCTAGCAAAGGTTAATGGAGGAAAATTAAATGGTTAATGTTAATGAACTTGAACAAATTTTAGAGATTTATAAAAAAAATTTGCTTAATGCTATTATTGTTTATAAAGAATTATCTAATTCTTATGTGGAAGCTTTAGAAAGAAATAATGGTAATGCTAGTAAAGTAAGAAAACTTAAAGCAAAGTTGGACAATCAATCTTTGGTTATTAGCGAATATCGTGAAAAGATAGATGAAATCGTTTATAACTTAGTTGTTAATTTAAGTCAAGAAGAAAAAGCTAGATTTAATAAGGTTTATAAGACACTTGATTTACCTATAGTTAAAGTTACACCTAGTTATGATGCTTACATGACTTATAAAAATTCAAAAGAAAATGATAAAAAACTAGTCAAATAGATTAGTTTTTTTAATATTTTGTTATTAGTTGTGATATAATTATATCGAGGAGATGTGAGATGAAAAGAAAGAAGAATGTTAAGGTACATTGGGGTAATTTATTTTTATTACTTATAGTTATTTTAGTATTTATATTTGGTGGATTATATTTGTCTAATAAGTTAAATAATAATGATGTTAATAATGGCACGAATGAGGTGAATGAAAAAGCTGATGTTAAAAAGTTAACTAAACTCGGTTATTCTAAATCTGATGCAGAAACTCTTCTTAATAACTTAGATAAAAGTACTATTGATAAAATTGATAAAAAGTATGATAATTTAGTAGAATATTCTAAAGTTAAATATTTTCATATAGAGAATATTGATAGATATGATAATTATAAAGATAAGAATAGTAGTATGAGTATTAGTGAAGTTATTATGAATGTTAATATTAGTTTGGATAAAGAGTTTTATTCAGATATAAAAACTGTTAAAGCTCCTGATGACACTTTAGTTTTAGTCAATAAGTATTATGGTCTTCCTAGTGGTATCGAACCAAAGCATCTAGTTAATATTGAAGGTGAAAAAATGGAAAGTGTTGCTGCTGATGCTATGAAAAAAATGATTAGTGATTTAAGAAGTACTGGTCTTGATATTATTCTTCAAAGTGGATATAGAAGTGAGGAAACTCAAAGTATTATTTATAATAGAAATGTAACTAATCGTGGTAAAGAAAGAGCTGATAAGTATTCAGCTAGACCTAATCATAGTGAACATCAAACAGGACTTGTAATGGATTTAAGTACTGATGGTACTCTTGAAGAAACATTTGAAAATACCAAACAATTTGCTTGGCTTCAAGAAAATGCCCATAAGTATGGATTCATTATGAGATACCCTAAGGATAAAGTATATATGACAGGTTATGGTTATGAACCTTGGCACTATAGATATGTTGGAGTAGAAATTGCAACATTAATTAAAAATGAAGGTATTACTTTCGAAGAATATTACGTGAAATACAAAGGTCTTTATTAGGCCTTTTTTTTATGAATATAAAATAGAATATTATGCCTAACCCTATTACAATAACAGAAATTATAACTATTCTTATTATCTTTAAATCTACTTCATCAAAGTTTTTATTATCAAATATACTTTTCTTAGAACTAATCTTTTCACTATCTAACCTAGTATTTATTAAAATCTTATAAGTATTTTTATTTTTCTTGTCTTCACTAGTTACTTTAACTATTATTTCATTTTTGTTTTCATCTAAGTCTTTATTTGTTTTTATATTAACTACACTATTTGGATTTCTTGATAAATAATTTATGTTATTTAAAGCTACATCTTTTTCAGTTTCTATAACATATTCAAATTTATCACTTTCAAATTCAAAACTCACATTTTCTATTTCTAAACTATCTAAATGTGCATCACTTTTCTCATATGTTTCTTCTCCCCTAGTTATATAAAGAGTATAAACTTTGTTTAATTTATTATCAAAATATGAATTTATAGTAAAAACATTTAATCCTTTTTTTAAGCTTTTACTTCCACCACCAGTTACAGTTTCATTTGCTTCGACTACTGTATTAATGGTAATTATTTCTGTATTTTTACTAGTATATATATTATATACTTTTATATTTTTATCAAAGTTAGGAATTAGATCTAAATTGTTTATACTTATGTTTTCTAATGCATATGTTATTTTTATTAAAAAGAAAAAGGAAAATAAAAAGGTAATTATTTTTTTCATAAAGTCTCCTTTATTTTATTACACTTTTTATTATATCCTCTTTTTTCTTTATAATACTTTCCACTTTAAAAGCATTTTCTATATTTGATATATCTGGTTTTGTTTTATTATAATAGATTGTTAATAATGTATCATCAGTTTTAACTTCATCATATAAAGTTTTATTTAAAAGCACTCCCACACTTAAATCAATTTCATCTTCTTTATGTACTCTTCCAGCACCTAAACTACTAACTAACTTTGATATTTCTAGTGGATCTATATGAGTTATAAAGCCATTTTTTGTACTTTTTACTTCTAATTTATTTTCACTTAGTATGACTTTTTCTATTTGACCTCCTTGAGCATTTATCCATTCGTAGAATTTTGCTTTTGCTTGTCCATTTGTTATTACTTCATTTACTTCTTTAACTGCTTTTTTATATGATATATTTTTTCCCAATGATACCATATGTGATGATATCGAAACAACTAAGTCCATAAATCTTTTATCATATATTCCATCAAAAAATTCTATTGCTTCTTTAACTTCAATTGCATTACCAACAGTTTTTCCAAGTGGATTATCCATATCGGTAAGTACACATATAACTTTTCTATCAAAGTACTTACCTATTTTAATCATATAATTTGCTAGAATACTGGCTTCTTTTACATTCTTCATAAAAGCACCACTACCTACTTTAAGGTCAATAACAATATACTTAGAACCTGATGCTATTTTTTTACTCATTATACTACTTGCAATTAATGGTGTGCTTGTCACAGCGCCTATTTCATCTCTAAGTGCATATATTTTTTTATCTGCTGGGGCAAGATTTTTAGTTTGACTTATCACACTTATACCGATTTCATTTACATTTTCTATAAATTCTTCATTAGTTAAATTAACTCTATATCCTGGTATACTCATAAGTTTATCAATAGTACCACCAGTGAATCCTAGACTTCTACCACTCATTTTAAGTACACCTAAACCTAAACTTGCTACAATAGGTCCAACTACAAGAGTTGTTTTATCTCCTACTCCTCCAGTAGAATGTTTATCTACTATAACCCTATTTACGTTACTTAAATCTAATATTTCTCCACTATTTATCATTGCTTTTGTTAGATAAAAAGTTTCTTTATAACTAAGTCCATTATTTTTTATAGTAAGTAAAAATTCTCCCATTACATCGTCAGTTATACTCTTATTCATATAAGATGTAACCATATAATCTATTTCATTTTCATTTAACTTTTTTCCAATTTTAATTTTATCTATTATAATTTCTGCTTCCATACTTTCACCTCAATGCAAACTGTTTATTTTTTTAACTATTAACTATTTTTTCATATTCTTCTTCTGATACAAATTCTAATTTTCTTGTTTTTTTATTTCTAACTAAAACATCCCGTCCTAGTAAATAATCTATTGAAACTTCAAAGTAATCAGAAAGTTTAATTAATACTTCCAAAGATGGCACTCTTGTACCTTTCTCATAACAACAGATTGTACTTTTATTTAAAGATAGGGTATTAGATAATTCTTCTTGAGAAAGGCCTTTTTCTATTCTTAATTTTTTTAAGCGATCTTTATATAGCATATATATCTTCACCATTCTAATTATACTAAAAGTTTCATTTTTAGTAAACACTTTATGTTTAGGAAGTCGGGTGAAAGTACAGAAGCAGAAAGGGTTAAGAAGTTTCTTCTTTAATACTTTCTTTTGGCTTATTCATTAAAAATGATACTTTACTAACCATTATGTCTATTCTATATTTAGTTTCTTCATCTTTAACATAACTACTAGTCTGTATTCTACCTCTTATCCCAATAATATCTCCTTTTCTACAATATTCACAAGTATGTTCAGCAACAGTATTCCAAAGTGTACAATTAATAAAATCAGTATCATAAGTTCCATCTTGATTTTTAAATTCTCTTGGTATCGCCAAAGTTAAAATAGTTCTTTTAGTTTTATTTTCTGTTTCAACTACAGTAGGGTCTTTTGTAAGTCTCCCAACCAAAATCACACTATTGAGCATAATCTTTTCCTCCTTTCACGTACACTATACCAAATAAATGAAAGGTATGCAAACTTGAGATTTTAAGTATTTAAGTAGTTTTATGCTAAACTAAAAAATTGCTTGCAAGTTTTATACTCACAAACAATACACATTTAATCTATTTATTTTCTTTAAATATTAAAGATTAGTAAGTTATCAACAAATTTAATCATTACCAACATATTTTTTAATAGCATTAAAATCTTTAAGTGCTAAAACAAGCTTATCTATTTCTTCATACGAATTATAGAAATATAAACTGATTCTTACAGTGTCTTCAAACCCACTTTCATCTCCAAGCATCTTAGTGCAATGTTTTCCACTTCTTACACAAATATTTTTCGTATTTAAATAAAGCCCTAAATCTCCTGAAGTTATTCCATCTATATTTATTAGAACTATATTAGATGCTACACTCTCATTATATATTTTAATATATGGTATTTTCTTAAGTTCACTTACTAAATACTTTCTTAAATGTTTCTCTTTTAATTCTATATTACCAAAACCTACTTTATTTAAAAATTTAATTGATTCACTAAATGCAATGATTCCACTTATATTTGGTGTACCTGCTTCAAATCTATAGGGTATTTCAACAAGCGACACACCTTCTTCTCCATAATAAAGATTCATACCTCCGCCATACTTTACCGGCAACATTTTCTTAAGTAATTCATATTTTCCATATAAAACTCCCACCCCAGTTGGGCCAAGCATCTTATGAGCTGAAAATGCTAAAAAATCTACATCTGTTAAACTAACATCTACTTTCTTATGTGGTACACTTTGAGAAGCATCAACTACCACTAGAATACCTAATTTATGACAATACTCTACTACTGTTTTTACATCCCTAGTGTCGCCTATTACATTAGTTACTTCAGCAAAAGAAACTACCTTAGTATTTTTAGTTATAACTTTTTTAATATTATCTAAACTTAAAGTATTATCTTTATTAAGTGGTGCATATTTAATTTCAATGCCAATCTCTTTCTTAAGCATTAGCCAAGGCAAAATATTAGAAGCGTGCTCTGCTTTATTTAAAACTACTTCATCACCTTTCTTCAAATTATTCTTAAAATAACCATTTACTACTAAATTTAAACTATCAGTTGCATTTGCTGTAAAAATTATTTCATCTTTACTTTTAGCATTTATAAATTCTTTAATTAAATTCCTAGTATTATCTATTTCATCATCTACTCTAAAACTGTTATTATAGTCTCCCCTATGAGAATTAGCTGTATAACAAGATAAATATTCAATCTCTTTATTAATAACTGTTATAGGTTTTAACGTAGTCGCACCATTATCAAAATATACTAAATCATTTTTAATCATTGGAAAATAACTTTCATAATTCACTTATATCACCTACACTTTATTTTATGTAAATTTAATATGTATTGTATATGCTTCAGTCTTGATAATTAATAACATTTTTAATATAATTTTATTAAGAGGTGACAAAAAAATATGAATTGTTTATTTTGTAAAATAGTTAATAATGAAATAAGTAGTTATACTTTATATGAAGATGATTTAATTAGAATTATAATGGATGCTTTTCCTAATAGTCCAGGTCATACACTTATTATTCCTAAAAAGCATTATACTGATTTAAGTGATATTGATGAAGAAGTATTGAATCACATAATGAAAAAAGCTAAGGAATATAAAAATGTACTTGAAGATAAATTAAAACCAGAAAGTATAGTCTTAATACAAAACAATGGTAAAGCACAAGAAATAAAGCATTTTCATTTACATTTAATTCCTTATTACAGTGAAAAACCAAATAACACTGTAGAAGAAATGTATAACAAAATAAAAGAGTAACTTATCAATAATTTGATTTAAGTTACCCTTTTTATTTTAATTTTAACATCCACTTGAAGTTTCCACTATTTCATATGGGTTACTAGCTGACCCATCTCCACTTTTCCAAGTAACGCAAGACTTTAATGATGTAACTGGGCGTACACTAAAAGGAAGAGTATTCATATAAAAAGTAGTTAATATTCCATTAGATGTTAAATATACCATAGTACCATCATTTGGATCATGATAATATGGTGTATTTACCCACCAAAATTCTCCCTTGTTAATATCATTATAGTAATTAAAATTACTATTTGTGTCAATCCATATCTTAGATGCATCATCAACAGATACATCAGCATACTTAAAATAAACTCCACCTGCATATGATATTTCGTCTGCCGTCATTAAAGCTATTGGATACTTTAATTTTGCTTCAGTATTATTTACTGAAAATGCATCTTTAGTATTTGTGCAATCATATGTTGGTGTTTTATTTGTATTTAGTCTTTCAGATGATTTGAAATCTAACACTGATGACGTTGAATAACTATTTCCACTTGCAAGTTCTCTATCATTACAATATACTGCATCACTACTTAAATAATTTGTATAAGCAGAAAGATTAGAACTATACCAACTATCTACTACTTCTTTAATTAAACTATCTTTTGTATTTGCTCTTATACCATCTAGACTCGAATCATCGTCTCCGTACATATATCCTACACACTTAGGAGTATCAGCAGTGTTAAATACACTCCTACCAATATAATTTTCGGTTGTATCAGGACTAGTTCCCGAATATAAAAGTCTTAAGCTTCCGTCTGCATTGGTTCTTATGATTCTCCAGTATATATCACCCCCAGCGGAATAGTATTTGACTTCAGTACAATTCTTATTATATGAAGTAGCTGATGTACATTCTTCCATTGTAGAATAATCTATATAATAAGGTGTTGATTCAGAATAACCTCTATACTTTACATTGCTACTTTGATATTTTCCAAATTTTACCCAGTTGTTTATTGGTACACTTGTTGTATCCTGTCCAGCAAAATAATACACATCGGTTCCATTTTCAGTTGTCTTGTATAAAGTGTTTGGTGTATTAGTAGTAAAAGCTGTACTAAAATCAGTTCTTGTACTTATTGTAGGATTATCATTTAACAATTGATTAGCAAGTGTAGGTCTTTCTGTTCCCTTTGTTATAAATATCTTTCCTGTTAATGTTTTACCCATATCTTCACTTTGATCTACATCTGTACTTTCTAAATATTTAAATTCAACAATATAAGTATGAGTTACTTTCTTATCAATGTTGATATTATATGCAATTACTACATCTTTAGAAGTTTTGCTCTTTGGTACATCTTCAAAATCTGTCATATTGTATCCACCATCAGTTGAAATTATTTTATATTGAAGGAATCCTTCAGTTACAAAAGTATTTACTAAATCTTTTATTATGATGTTATATTTGTATGTTCCGTTAGATTCATTCTTTACTGTGAATGTATTTTCTCCACTTGTCCATCCTGGTTCAATGTTAGTTCCATTAATTGTTCCACTTCCACTTGTAAAGATTACTTTTAAGTCTGCACTTGTTACACTTATGTCCTTTTCTGTTCCTAGTATTTTAGTAGTAAAGTATGCTACTGATACTGATAATACTATTACTAGTAAACTAGATAATATTACTATTAATTCTTTTTTTCTTTTCATATACTTCTCCTCTTTCTTTTTGTGACACTAAAAAAATGATAGAATCGCTCCTATCATTTTAATGCATATAAAAAACAACTAGGTTTACTTTACTTAGAGTAACCCACCCCACAAGTGCAATATTTTGTACTAAAGTATTGTCTATCATTTGCAATCACGTCCTTGTTTTTTTGAAGATTTGCGAAAATTCGTATATCTTCTACTGTTAAAATAATATCATAAATTATTTGATGACACAAGGAGTTTTGCTTCAAAAATTTAGAATTTAAATTTTTAAAAAAGAAACTTTATTGCAAAGTTTCCAAACCAAATAATTTTTATTTTATCTATGTAGCTTTAATACTACTTATAAATAAAATATGTATCTATCCTATCGGATAAATGTACACTTTGTAACGGGTAGACATTCAGTAACTAGAATGCTTACCTGTAATAATTATACTAAATTTTTAATATTAAGACAAGAGGTTTTGCTTAAAAAATTCAATATTGAAAATATGTTCGTTTTTTTGTTGACTTTATCTACCCTTTCTGTTATAGTATTTTATGGAAGCAGGAAGTGCTGGGTGTCTACCTACCGATCTGGGGGCTTTGGCTGAAGGAAAGGGGGTGGTAATTATGAAGTGGCGAAATTTTATTATAAAATTTTTAAATAAAGTAATTACTATTTTGTCTATGGTAGCAATTATACTACTCATAGGCAAAATAAACATCTACCTCTTAGGGTAGATGTTCATCTAAAACACAGGTAGACACTCAGTAACTGAATGCTTCCTTTTTATTTTGTGAAGATTTCTCTTCTGTATACATTATACTAAATTTTTAATTTTAGGACAAGGGGTTTTGGTTAATTTATTAAGATGTAGTTCTCCCCTCTTTTGATTTTGTTTATGTTTGTTATTGTTTTTGTTTTTTTGTAGTTATAGTTTTTTAGGTTTCTTTCAAGGATTAGTTTGTTTAGTATGTATTTGTGGTTTGATATTTCTATGTATAGTTTAAATGATAGGAATGTTATTAGTAGTATTGAGAGGAGTTTATTGTCTATTAGTAATATAGTCGGCAGAAATATTATTGATATTATTATAGATATTAAGTGACTTAGTTTATATGGAAATATTAAGTCTAGTATGTTGTTTAATAGTTTTCCTCCATCTAGTGGAATTATTGGTAGTAAGTTGAATGATATGAGTAAGTTATTTATCGTTTTTATTTTAGTGTAAGTTAGAGAGTTTACGTATCCTTCTTTGTGTAGAAAGTATATTAGTATAAAAAATAGCATTTGAGTTATGGGGCCCATTATGAGCATTATGGTTTCTTTTTTTATGTCTAGGTTTAAGTCTTCGTTTAATACTGTTATTCCTCCAAACATATAGAGTCTTATTTCTTTGACTTTCATTTTTAAAAAGTGGCCAGTTAGGTAGTGACCCATTTCGTGGATAGTTATTATTAATAGAGTTAGGAATGTATATTCAAAGTAACCTGCTAAGAAGGATATTAGTATTATTAAGTAAGTAGAAAAGTCTATTTTTATTTTATCTAATATATGGTTCGTATACTATTTTTTCTCCATCTTTTTGAAATGCTAGGTATAGTTTTTTGTTTGCTACTCCAATTATTGTACCTTTTTCAACATAGTCATATACTTTTAGGTTAGTGTTTTCTATGTAACCATATATTACATCTATTCCATTGCTTTGCTGGATTATTATGGTATTTTCTATTCCATTTTTTTCTCCAATATATACCACTAACCCACTTTCTAACATTTTTACATTGTAATTATCATCTACAGTTAGTAAGGCACCATCATTAAAGTCTTCTACTTTAGTGTAATTTAGTGATTTTTCTCCATTTACTTTTTCTACTGTTTTTTTAGTTTTATCATTTAGATTAAGTATGTATTTTTTATATAGAGCATTTATTTTAGAGAAGTTGTAGTTAGTACCATATGTGTATTTTTTTACTAATGTTTTTATTTTAGAGTTAGTGTTACATAGTATTAGAACTGATAATACTATTACTGTAGTTATTAGTGTTCTTTTTAGTAAGCCTTTAAAATAATTACTGTTTTTTTTCTTTATTTTTAGAAACTCTTCTACTTTCATATATGTCACCCATTTATTTATATGATTAAATCTTGAAAAATATAATTATTTTTGAGAAAATATATGTATGAAGAAATTGAGTGAGAATTTAGTTATTGAAAAGAAAAGTAAGTTTTATGGTTTTATGTATAGTATTGATTCAGTAGATGAAGTTGCTAGTATTATAGAGATGCTTAAGAAGGATCATAAGAAAGCTAGGCATATTTGTTATGCTTATAAGTTTGGTACTTTGGAGAGAAAGAATGAGGATAAAGAACCTAGTGGTAGTGCTGGGCTTCCTATTTTAGAGGTTATTAAGAATAACAATTTGGATAATACTTTGATAGTCGTTGTTAGGTATTTTGGTGGAACTTTACTTGGAAGAGGACTTCTTACTAGAACTTATTTTAAATGTGCGAATGGACTAAAAAAGTAGCATTTTTTTAATTATTTGCTACTTTTTAGGACTTTTTTATTTGTTATCATTTTTATTGTTTCTTCATCAGTTACTAAATTATCTAGAGTTTTTCCATATACGTATTTGTTAAAGTATATTGGTTTTTCTTTTTTACTGTTTAGTCTTATTGATAGTATGCACATACTTATTCCTCTGAAAGGTAAACATAGTGCAGTTTTTTCATATTTATTGTATACAGTTATTATTCCTAGGTTTTCATTTATTGATGTTAGTGTTAGTTTTTTAGATTTTATATAACCTAATATGTAGTATGTTACATATATTTCTTTTCCTAGATAATTATATAATTCGAATATAGCGTTTTCCATTTTTCACCTCGTGAGTCATTATTATACAAGTTTTTGATGTTTTTGTAAAGCATTACATTTCTTAAATATTACCAAAAAGGCTGTTTGTTTGTCAACTTTATCTTAAGTCGCTTTTTAGATATTTGAATATAATATACTAGTAGTAAGATTAATTAGCTATAGGATTATAGTTAAAGCTGGCTTGGTCTTACTACTTTTTAGTTTGTTACGAGTTTACCTATTATTTTGAATATACTCCCTAAGCCATCTACGATTACTTTTTCAGTGAATTCTCCTGATTTTACCCCTAGATCACTTACTTTGTTTCTGTAATCTTTTGTTTCGGTTATGTACTCTTCTATTGTTATGTCTTTTCCTTCCGCGATGTCTTTTTCAAATTGGGCCATTGCTTCTTTTGTTATGTTCATTTTGTTATATTCTTTGTAGTTATAGTATCCTCCTTCGAAAGCTAGGTATACTGCTAAATATATTCCTATTAGAGTTAGCATTATTATTTTAAATATAGGTTTTTTCTTTTTTTTAGGCATTAGTTTCCTCCTTTATTATTTTTTCTAATATTTTAGAGAGTACTTCTATTGTATTATTTACTTCTTCTATTTTATTTTCGTATCCACCTATTTCTATTAGTACACTTTTCCCGTTTAGGTTAGGATTGTATACTCCATATTTGCTTGGTCCTAGTTTGTAGGAGACTCCTTTTGATAATCCTCTTAGAGTACTTTCTGTTTCTTCGTTTAGTTTTTCTGCAAAGCCTTTGTTGTTTTCGTATGGTGTGTGTTCAAGGCCTACTACATAGAGTATTTTAGCATATTTGACTCCGTTTATATCAAGTGTGGTGTTATCATATGAGCCACTATCTCTATGCACGTCTATTAGGTATTTTATACTTGGGTAATCTTCTTGTTTTTTTCTTGCAAAGTATTCACTAGCATGGTAACTCATATTATATTTGTAGTTATGTTTGTTTAGATATGATTTTATGTCATTAGTTTCCACCAGCGTGCCTATTCTTTTTTTGTTTAGCTTTTCTCTTAGTATGTAAGAGGCTATCATTACATTGGGTTTTACTGAGTAGTCAAGCATACTTTTTAAATCATATTCTTCTGTTTGATGAGTGTTGTATATATAGACTATAGGCTTTGAAGAGTTCTCACTTGGAGCTGGGTCAGAGATAAATTCACTTTTAGATTTTGAGTAATCGAATGAGTCTTCTTCTATATTTATTATGTTTAATGCATTTTTGCTAACTATTTTATTCATTCCTGAGTATAGTAAGTTAGATGGGGTTACTAAGTATTCTTTCATACTTTCTTTACTTTTGGTGCTTTCGTTTAAAAGTAATGTAAGAAGTATACTTCTATTATTAAACATTAATTTTAGAGTACATAAAAAAGATACCATAAATACTATTATGTATTTTAGTCCACTTTTATTAGTTTTGCTTTTAAATTTTCTCATATTTAGTCACCTATGATAAATTTTACACTAAATATTATGAAATATTTGTCAGTTTATGTTTAAAATATTCTATTTATTGATATAGATATTATAGTGCTTAGGTTATCTACCAGCATATCTATGTCATTTGTTGTTACGATTAAATCTTCATTTAGTCCTGCTTCTTTTTTTATGTTTATTATTGTTGGTATTCCTACATTTATTACAGGCTTTTTTATTGTTTTTTGGTCTATTATACTTACTTTTTTACTGAATGCACTTCCAGGGGATAACCCAGTTGTGGCTATTTGTATTGTTTTTCCTAGCCTTTCGGTGCTTTCAGCTTTTAATGAGTCAAATACTACTACTAAGTCTACATCAATTATACCAGTTAAGTTTCTTATGAAGTCTGTACTTTTTATGTTAGTGCTACCTAGTACATTTTTGTATATTTTGTATGAGTTATCATCTAAGCATATTTTTTCTATTATAGTGCTTCCAAATTTATCACAAGCAAAGTCTTTGTTACCGAGTCCTACAAATAGTACTTTAGGTACTTTTGTTATTTTGTAGTATTTTAGTATTTTTTTAAATGAGTCTGATATAGTATTTAGAAGTATTTCTAATTCATTATCTATTTTTTCTTTGTTAAATTTTATTGTTATATATTTACCTTTTCCTTTGTTTATTTTTCTTGCTTCACTTAAATTTAGTTCTATGTCAGTTACACTTATGTTGTTTGTTATTTCTTCTTCATTTTTAATATTACTTGTATTTAGCATTATTTCACTATTATCAAGTAAGATATTATCTTTATACATATATATCACCATTATTAAAATGAAGCATTTGCTTGCATTTTATACTCTTTTTTGGTAAAATTATTTTGTAATCAAAAGGGAGGTGCAAAATATGGCAAATATTAAAAGTGCTAAGAAAAGAATAGTAACAAGTAGAAAAGCCGCTGCTCTTAATAATGATGTTAAAGCAAGTATGAAGACTAGTATTAAAAAGTTTGAAAAATCTTTAAATGAGTCTGTTGAAGTTGCAAACGATAAATTAAAAGTTGCAATTAAGAATATTGATAAAGCAGCAAGCAAAGGTGTTATTAAAAAGAATACTGCTAGTAGATATAAAAGTAATTTAACTAAGAAATTAAATGCTAAGAACAACTAATTTATGTTGTTTTTTTTTGTATTATTTGATATTATTAAAATATGAAGAAGATAAAGAATATATTGTTTACTCTAGTTATGTTTTTAATGGTTTATGTAGTGTATGCTAATATAGATACTATTAGTACTAGTGTTAGAAGTTTACTTGTTTCTACTAGTAGACCTAGCATTGCCGTTAAGAATGAATATACTAGAAGTTATAATTACGTTAATTTTAATTATAGTGAGGATTTTGTACCTTATACTAAAGATGAGATTATAAATATTTATTTTAATATTATAAATGATGGTATGAGTGAGTTTGAGTTTTATTGCCCTAGTGATTATAAGGAATGTGCTAAAGATGTAGAAGATATTGGTAAAGATAATACTCTTCTTAGCGATATTAATAATTATGTACATCCATATAATTCATTTTTGACTATTAATACTATGGTTTCCAATAATGGTAAGGTTATTGTTAAAGTTAATCATAAGTATAGTGATGATAAGATAGAGATTATTAATAATAAGGTTAGTGAAGTTATTAGTTCTTTAGGATTAGATGGACTTAGTACTGTAGAAAAGATTGAAAGAGTTCATAATTATATTATTAATAATGCTGAGTATGATAATGATAGTGATAATTCTACATATGATTCTACTAGTGCATATGGTACTCTTATTGAGGGCAAAAGTGTGTGTTCTGGTTATAGTGATTCAATGGCTATTTTCTTAGATATTTTAAAGATACCTAATCTTAAGGTTAATAGTGAGAATCATATTTGGAATTTAGTTTATGTTGGTGGTAAGTGGTATCATTTGGATCTTACTTGGGATGATACTGGTAATGAAAAGTATGGTAATGATTTCTTCTTAATTACAAAAGAAAAACTCTTTGAGCTTGACTCTAAAGAGCATATGTTTGATGAATCATTCTTTATAGAGGCTAGATAAGTAGTCCTCTATTTTTTTGATTGTGTTATTAAAATTAGTGTAGTCTACTATAAATGAGTTAACATTAGTAAATTGATGTTTAAACCAAGTTATTTGTCTTTTTGCATAGTGTCTTGTGTCTTTTTTTATTAAGTCTATACTTTCTTCTTTAGTTATTTTTCCATCTAAATAAGGTAGTAATTCTTTATATCCTATTATATTTTTTAGAGCACTATATTCTTTTAGTTTTTCTGTTTCTTCTATTAAGCCAGCATTTATCATTTTGTCTACTCTTTTGTTTATCATTTGGTATAGTTCATTTTTGTCTGGCATTAGACATATTAAAGTGAAGTCATAAAGTGCTTTATCTTTTTCTTCATAGTTTTTGATTATTTCTCCAGATGATTCGTAGTGACTTAGAAATCTTTCTAGCCTTTTTCTGTTGTTTTCGTGTATGTTGTTTTCTTTGTATATGCTATCTACTTTTTGTTTTAACTCTTTATTTGTGTAAGCTGAGTAGTTTAAAGTTTTTGTTTCTTTTCCAAAGTTATAGTCATATAGTAGTGCTTTTATATAGAGTCCTGTTCCACCTACAATGATTACGTTTTTACCTTCTTCTATTAGATTATTTAATATTTTTCTTCCTTCTTCTTGGTAATCTTTTACTGTGAAGTTTTCGTTCAATTCTAGAAAGTCAATCAAGTGATGTTTTATTCCTTCTTTTTCTTTTTCTGTTATTTTAGCTGTGCCAACGTTTACTTCTTTGTACATTTGCTCTTTGTCTGCATTTATTATTTCAGCATTATATTTTTTAGCAAGATGTATTGAGGCTTCAGTTTTACCACTTGCAGTTGGACCCATTATAACAATTATTTTACTCTTCTTCATCATCTTCTTCATCATCTTCTTCACTTTCAATAGGTACTTCTTCTCCATTTTCATCTAGTGTTTTCCCGTTTGCGTATAAGTATCCAATATAATCCATAAAGTCCATTATAATCTTACGCTCCTTTCAAACGATGTGGTTTCTGCCACTTTAATTATTATATTAAATATAAATTCAAACATTTCTTCTTTTGTATTTATTTCTTTCATTTTGGTCTCCTAACCATTAACTCTTTTAAACATTTTTTCTAATTCATATCTTGAGTATTTTATTATTGTTGGTCTTCCGTGAGGGCAAGTGTATGGAAATTCACATTTGAATAGTCTTTTTAATAGAATGTCTTGTTCATCTAGTCCGATGTTTGTGTTTCCTTTGACACTCATTTTGCAGGATAAATTTATTGCTAGTTGTTCGTTAAATTTTACTCTGTCAAATTTTTGATTACCATTTATTATTAGGTCAAATATTCTTTTTAAGCTTTCTGTTTCATAGCCTTCTCTTAGGTATGTTGGATGTGATGTTATTCTTATAGTGTTTATTCCAAATTCTTCAAAGTCTATTCCTAGAGATGCTATAAAGTCTTTGTTTTCCATAACTGTCATAAATTCGTTTTTAGTGAGTTCAATGTTTACTGGAAATAACATACTTATTTTAGATACTTCTTTTTTCTTTAGTTCATTTAGTAGTTTTTCGTAGTTTATTCTTTCGTTAGCAGCATGTATGTCTATCATATATACATTTTCTTCGTCTGTTGCAAATAGGTATGTTCCCATTGCTAGGCCCACTGGGTGCAAAAGGCTTGGTTTTTCTTCTTCGACTGTTGTTGCCTCGAGTGGTTTATCTTCTTCAGTTTGTACAAAGTTAATTTTAGTTTCTTCTATGAAGGGTTTTGCCTCTTCTTCTTTTACTACAAAGTCATTATTTATAGAGTACTCATTATATTCTTCTTCGTAAGCATTTATTGTTGCTTCTTCTACTTTGAATATGTTGTTTATGTTTTTTAGCTTGTCTCTTATTAATGGAAATAATAATTCTTCTAGTGTATCCATTTTACTGAATTTAATGTCTTGTTTTGTTGGATGTATGTTTACGTCTACTATTGTTGGATCAACGTTTATGTTTATTACGACTATTGGATACTTGTTTTCAGCAAGGTATGTGTGGTATGCATCTTTTATTATTTTGTTTAGGTACTGATTAGTTACTATTCTGCCGTTTACTAGAGTTGTCATATCTTTTCTAGTGCTTTTGTATACGTTTATGTTTGATACATAGCCATCTATGTCATAGTCTAAGTTACTTCCTTTTATGTATTCCATATTTTTACTTACTGCATATCCATATATTTCGTGGATTACTTTTAACAAGTCATTTGAACCACTTGTTTTGATTAGTTCTTTTTCATCTGCCGTTAATTTAAAGCTTATTTTTGGATGACTTAGTGCAAGTTTTTCTATTAAGGCTATTACACCATTTAGTTCTGTGTAGTAACTTTTTAGGAATTTTAATCTTGCTGGTGTGTTAAAAAACAGGTTTTTAACCGTTACTTTTGTACCTTTATTTGCACTTACTGTTTCGTCACTTATTAGTTTCCCACCCTTCATTTCTATTTTAGTGCCTAGTGTGCCATCGTTTGTTATTAACGTTACTTCACTTACACTTGCTATTGATGGAAGAGCTTCTCCTCTAAATCCTAGAGTACTTATGAAGAATAAGTCGTTTTCATTTTTTATTTTACTTGTAGCGTGAGGACTAAATGCTAATAAAGCATCTGTTTTATCCATACCTTTACCGTTGTCTGTTACAGTTATTTCTTTAATTCCAGCATCAACTAAGTTAACATCTATTATTGTGCTTCCTGCATCTATTGAGTTTTCTACTAGTTCTTTTACTACACTTGATACTTTTTCTACTACTTCTCCTGCCGCGATTTTATTTGACAAGTTTTCATCCATTATTTTAATTATTCCCATATTAACACCTTATATAAGTTTATCTCTTATAGATAATATATTTTTATTTATTACGTATATGTCTAAGTCAGAATTTATGCAGTTTTTTATATAGCCTAAGCCTTCTACTACTATATCTTTGCCTTCCTCTACTATTAGGTGCGTTTTTTCTAAATTCTTTAGTCTATCGTTTCTAATACTTCTCATTTTTTTAAGAGGTAGTTCATTTTTAAAGTAGAATATTAATTTAGCATTTTCTTTGGAGTTGTTTTCTATTCTTAGGTATTCACCTAGTTGAATCATAAATTCTGGTTTTAGTATATGTATTTTTGGTTTTATTTCTTTTTTAGGTATTATACCTTTGTATTCTTTATGATTTATGTATTCTATTATACTGTTTTTATTTATGAATCCTGGAGTGTCTATTACAGTTACGTTTTCACTTATTTTTATTTTTATTAACTCGAGGGTTGTGTTAGCAGATGAGCTTACTGTTATGAATGATTTTTTACCTACTGAGCCTAGTAAGCTATTTATTAGTGTACTTTTCCCTGCATTAGTGTATCCTAAAACGTATACTTCTCCTGCTTTGTCTTTTTCTAGTTTGTTTAGTACTTCGTCTACCCCAAGTTTTTTTTCTGCACTTATTACAAATATGTCTTTTATTAATGTTTCTTCTTTTATTTTTTCTATTAGTTTTTTAGCTTTTACACTTTTTGGAAGTAAGTCTATTTTAGTTAATACTAAATATACTTTGGTTTTTATTTCTTTTAGAGGACGGAGTGTGTTTTCACTTAGTGTTAGCGCACTTACTAAGTAGAGTACACTTTTGTTTTCTTTGTTTATTTTTTCTATAAGACTTTTGTAGTCAGAGTTTCTATTTATTATGTTTGCTTCTCCATAGTGAGTTAGTTTAAAGCATCTTTCACATAGGGTGGCTTTTTCATATACTTTTTCGTTTATGTATCCTTCTAAGCTAGGACTTTCTGACTGCATTATGCTTCCGCATCCAGCGCAGGTTTTATTCATAGTATTTACCTCTTTTGAATATGTCTCTTTTGTCCATTATGAAGAATAATACTTTTTCTATTACGCGGTTAACATATGTTATTTTTCTGTCTTTTTTACTCATTGGATTTACTAGTATGCTAGTCATATTTAGTCTGTTAGCACCATACACGTCTGTTAGAAGTTGGTCTCCTACACAAGCTATTTGTTCTGGAGTTCTATCATAAAGTTTCATTATTTTGAAGTATTTTTTACTGAATGGTTTACGAGCATTAGCACACGAATCTATTACTAAAGAGTTTCTAAATGCTGTTACTCTTTCTCTACCACTGTTACTCATTAGTACTGGTGTTATTCCCATTTCTCTTATTTTTGCCATTAGTTCAGTTGCTTCTTTTGCTGCTACACTTGCGTCTAGTGGTGCAATTGTGTTATCTAAGTCAAATATTATTAGTCTTATTCCTTTGTTATAAAGATTTTCATAGTCTATTCTATAAATACTTTGGTAATGCATATCTGGTACAAATTTATCTATCATATTTATCTCCCTTAATAATTTAGTCTTTCACTGTATTCAAATTCTTGGTCTAATATTCTTATTGTGTCTCCATCTTTAGCACCAAGGTTTCTTAGTTCTTCATCTATTCCCATATTTTTTAGTTTTCTTGCAAATTTAAGTGCAGCTTCATCACTGTTAAATCTTGTCATTTTAAGTAAGAGCTCTAATTTGTCTCCTGTTATTACATATGTGTGATCATTTTCTTTAGTTATTGTATATGGTTTTTCTTTTTTGAATTCATATAGGACATAGCTTTCAAATTCTTTGTCTTCATACACTTTTTCTTCTGTAGTTTTTACTAGATGTGCTAGACTTCTTTTTAGGTCTTCTAGTCCACTTTTAGTTATTGCACTTGTAGTAATTATTTCTACATCTTTGTATTTCTTTTTAAATTTCTCTAAGTTTTCATTAAATGAAGGCATATCACTTTTATTTGCTATTACTATACTTTTTTTGTTATATAGCTTTTCACTATAGTTTTTTAGTTCTTTTTTTAGTACTTCGTATTCTTCTATTACGTCTCTACCTTCAGTGCTAGCCATATCGATTACATATGCGATTACTTTGCATCTGCTGGCGTGTTTTAAAAATTTGTCTCCAAGGCCTATTCCTTCGCTTGCACCTTCAATGATTCCAGGTAAGTCTGCCACTACAAATGAGTAGTCACCCGCTTTTACTACACCTAGGTTTGGAGTTAGTGTTGTGAAGTGGTAGTCTGCTATTTTAGGTTTAGACGCACTGATTACACTTATAAGGCTACTTTTACCTACACTTGGAAATCCTACTAGTCCAACGTCTGCTAGAAGTTTTAGTTCACATTTTACTATTCTTTCTTCTCCTGGAGCACCATATTCACTTGTAGTTGGAGCTTTGTTTTTGTTACTTTTGAAAGCAGCATTACCTTTTCCACCTCTTCCACCACTTGCAATGATAGCTTCTTCTTTGTCTTTTACTAAGTCGGCTATTATTAGATTAGTTTCAGTGTCTGTTATGGTTGTTCCAACCGGCACCTTAACGTAAGTGTCTTCTCCACTTGCACCTGTCCTATTGGCACCACTTCCGTTAGAACCTTTTTCTCCTTTTATCTTTTTTTGGTATCTTAAATCAATAAGAGTTTTTAATCCTTCGTCAGCCACAAATACAACGTTTCCGCCTCTTCCTCCATTGCCTCCATCTGGGCCTCCCATTTCTATAAATTTTTCGTGTCTAAAGCTAGAAGAACCATCTCCACCTTTACCACCTATTACATTTAATACTACTTCGTCAATAAACATTTTTATCACCCTTTTTCATTTAATATTTTACCATACTTATCCTGTAAATAAAAGAAAACTAAGATTTAATTCTTAATTTTCTTTAAAACATTTTGCCATTCATCATTTAAGTAAGAATTAGTATATTCTAAAATTTCTTCTTCAGTAAAGCCAGTTAGATTTTCTATATCTTTTATGTTTACTTTACTTTTACCATATACGTATAGAAGTATTGCTAAAGATTCTTTTTCTCCATATACACTTTTTAGTTTTTCATATTCTTTCATTCTTAATATACTTCTTAATGAGAATAACACAGTTGCTGTGTAAGTTTTGTTTTGGTCAAGTAATTCAGTCATTACTTTTGATAATCCAGATAGTTCATCATAGTTTTGCATGTGGTCTTTATTAGTATATTCTTTTACTAGTTTCCAAGTAAGCCTACTTAACACTCTTTTTACTTTAAGATTTTCTTCTTTTGAAAGAGAATTTATTAAAGTTACTTTATCATAATTTGCACCATATTTCTTTTGAAGTAAAGCTTTGTCTTCTTCTGATAAGTCATTTATAAGTACAAGTAGTGCTTCTTTTTCTCCTTCAGAGAATCTATCAAATAGTTTTTTACAATATACTTCATTTTTATCTTTTAAGTAATATCTTATTTTAAATACTAATCTATTACCTATTAAGTACTTTTCTTCATTAGTTAAATCTTTTCCTTCTCCAGTTTCGTCTAGGTTTTTACCATATTTCTTTTGAAGTAATAGTTTTTCTTCTTCACTAAAATATTTTTCTATTATTTCTTTTACTCTTCTTTCAAATTCTATGTCAGTTTCATTTTCTTTTTTGAAACCTTTTAGTGATGCCATTAATGGCTGATAGAAATATTTTCTTTTTTTAGGCTCGTTATTTAGTTTATTTATTACTGCTTTGTTTATTAGTACATGTGAGTCTGTTTCTTTAAATATCCAAGATTTAGTTAAGTCTTCTCCAAAGCATTTATATATCCCTTTTCTTTGATATTCTGGCATATTACTTACTACCCTTCTTATTTCATCTATATCAGGTATATTAGTGTAATCAAATATAGTTACCATTTTTCCACCACTAGTAAGCATTTGGGCACGATTTCTAATTTTTCTTAGAATATTCATAGTAATTATGTGGTTGATATCCACTGGAATTTCGTGAATTTCTTCTAAGTTTTCTCCATATTTAAGTTTTAATAATCCAAGTTCTTCATAATCTAAAGTTAAAAGTACTTTATTTACTACTTCTTTGTCAAATTTTAATTGATCATAGAACTTTTTATACATTTCTGTTTTATTTGTAAAGATTCTTTTGAATGATGTTTTATTATTTTCAAGAGCATTTTTTATTCTAGAAAGAGTAAGATAGTTCATTTCTTTTATTTTTTTAGGTAAGTCTTCTATTCTTGGTTCAGTGAAAGAAAAACTATATTGCATTAGTAAATTATTTCTTGCTTCTTCATCTAAGTCAGCTACTAAAAGCTCTATATTTTTTTTGTCATAACCTTCAAATCTTATATATAGATTCTTTTTGAAAAGTTCTGAATGAAAGACTTCTTTCTTACTTAAAAGTGCCAACTCGATTTTTCTTAAGGTTTTATAGTTTCTATCTTTTGTTCCTCTTGCAATAGGCACGTCTTTAAGTTCATATTCTTCTAAAGAGTATTCTTTTAAAAGTGTTTCTTTATCTTTTGAAGGCAAGCTAACTACTAAAGCTTTAACTTTCTCTTTATCATAACCTTCAAACTTATCATATATACATCTTTTATATAATCTTTTATTTACATTTTTAATTAAATCTTCAACTTGTTTAGTATTCATTTTTCTTTGTTTTTTGTCTTGTCCCCATAGATATATTAAAAGATCTTTATCACTTTCTGATAGTAAGCTAATTGCTTTTTCTATATCGCTTTTAGATGTATTTTTAAATAATTCATAAAATTCTTCTCTTAATTTCATAACTTCCTCCTATTTTTTTAGTGTAAAACTATATTCACTTTCTAAATATTCTTTAGCAAGTTTTAGTATGTCTTCTTTTTTTACATTAGTTACAGTTTCGATTTCTTCTAGAGTTGCATAACTACTTTTGTATATATAAGTTAAAATAGCAAGCGCTTCCATTTTGCCATATACATCTTTTATTTCTTCATATTTATCACGCGATAGTACCCTACTCATTTCAAGAAGTGTGCGGAGTTTAACGGATGGATAAATAGATTTATATTTTTTAATTACAAATCTTTCGAATTTACATACTAAAGAATTGATTTTGTTTAGTTCAGGCTTTGACATAGTTCCTTTTTTAAGTGGTTTGTCTAAGTTTTCTCCGTATACTTTCTTTAGTAAATTTTGTTCTTCACTTGTTAAACTACTAAAGAATTCATCAAAGTAATACTTTTCAAACTCATCACATCTATCTAGTATAGATTTGTATTTTCTTACTTTATTTTGTTTTACTAGTTGCCACCTTATTTTGTACTTAATCGTGTGCACTAATCTTAGACTTTCTTCTTCTGATAAGATTTCTGATTTGGTATTTTTAAGGTCTTTACCATATTTTCTTATTAAAAGTTCTTTTTCTTCATCAGTAAGAGTATTAATTGCTTCTTTTATTCTAAGAGTAAATTCTTCTTTAGTTTCTCCTTCTCTTTTAAATTTAAGAAGAGATTTAGTTAGTTCTTTGATAGGTCTTCCTTTTTTCTTAACAACTCTTTTTCTATCATTTAGTTTATTAATAATATTTTTATTTAATATTGGACTATTTGGATTAACCCATATAAATTCTTTTGTTAAATCTTCTCCAAATAAAGTAGTTAGCCTCTTCTTTTCTTCTGGAAGCATAGCTTCCACTCTTCCTTTTATTACTTCCATATTTCTAGTATCTTCTACAAAGTCAGTGATTTTTATATGTTTACCTTCTCTTAGTCTTTTTATATTTCTTCTTATATAAACCATTATTCTTGTATTAATTATAATATTTATTTTAACTGATACTTCATTTAACTCTTCATAGTTTTTACCAAATTTCTTTTGTAATATCTCTTTATCTTCACTTTTAAGCATATCTATTGCTTTAAGTACTTCTTCTCTATCAGCTTTCAATTGATTAAATATACCCTTATATGTTTTAGGAAATTCATCTAATTTAGTCTTTCCTTCACTTAATAAATCTTTCATCTTATTTATAGTATATTTATTTTTAACTTTCTCTTCTTTAGTTACTTCTTCACTTACTTCATTAGTTAATACACTATATTCTTTAAATAAAACTTCTCTTTGTTTACTTTTTAATCCCATTATAACTTCAATTACTTCAAATTTAGTGTATTCTGGAAATTTATTAAATATATATTTTTTATATAATAATTTATTTACTTTATTAATTATTTCTTTTGCTTCAACAAAGTAAGGTTTATGAACTTTTTTATTAGGATTCCATACCCTTATTATTGTTTCACAATCTCTTACACTTAACTTATTAATTACCTCATCTACTTTCTTTTTACTTACTGATTCAAAATTAGTATAAAAGTCTTCATTTATAACCATATAATTACCCCCATTAAAATACAAAACATATTGTACCATTAAAAGCACAATATGTCAATTGTTAAAATTATTGAATTATTCTGTTGAATTGCTTAAGTTTAGCATCCTCGTTTTCACAAGACCACCCAAATCATCAAAAAGTTCCCACTATAATATCATATTCCATAAAGTGCATCAAGCACATTATGTCACTTTTCAAAACCCCTGTCGGCACCTTGCACCGGATAGCATTAGTCTTTCTATCACAAGTTAGTCAGTATTATTTTTTGCTTACCACCAACTTTCGTCGGTGGAGCCGTCCAAAAGGGTTTTCGGACGGTATTCAAGAGACACAGTTTAGCATCCACTTGAAGTTTCCACTATTTCATATGGTGTTTCTGATGTCCCATTTCCTGTACTATATTTGATACAAGACTTGAGAGAAACGGCGGGACGGACACCGAACGTATAGTAGACGACGTCGTAGGACAAGACA
>OIZT01000051.1_pt1 | contig 93452 bp, 112 predicted proteins | sample 1588611 | NCBI WGS metagenome assembly OIZT01 (sample SAMN03283278) | human gut metagenome | biome: human-associated habitat; material: feces | host: Homo sapiens | place: Peru | collected 2012
ATTCACGCGTGTATAAAGCAATTTGCCGTCTTGCTGTTTTTGGTATAGCTACAACTGGATACAGTGACAAAAACACAAAACACGTTGAAACATTTGACGTTATAAACGTTTTGTATCGTTTAAAGGTTGCGTGTGGAAATATGAACGTTTCGCCTCGTGGTGGTGCGTGTGGTGAACGTGTTTTTTTGAAAGGCAAAGTAAAAAGCGACTGTGTTAAAAACTACAAAAAGTTTGTAGACGCTTTTTTACTTGAACATCCGAAAAAAAAATCTTTGGAAGCAAAAAACGAATTTATAGCAAGTTTGCAAAAATAGAAATAACCAGGGACCGGCGGCGCCGGTCTCTCATCTAACTTTGCATAACTACAAGGTTTTAACTAAAAAAACGCGCCGTGGCGGGTATCCCTGCGGTATATTATAGAACATTTTAATATTATAGAAATATGGAAACATTAGCAGCAAAACAATTAAAAATATATGTCGATAACTCTCGAGACATCTACAGTATAACAGAATCTTTGCAAAACAGTTTGGCAAAGAAAATTCGGAAAGGGGCGGCCGTATCTGTTGAACGTCTGTCTTTGTGTGCTTCCATGCGCCGTATAATCTGCATGGCTGCAAAGATGGTACAAGAATACGACCACAACCGACCAACGGTCGACGATCGCCGCGCCGTGGCAAAGGAACACGCCGTATATATTATAGAGTGTGCGAAATATCTTGCAACCGACAATTAACGGCCAGGCCGCGCGGGTAACCAGGCCCGGCTGGGGTATCATGCCACCCCGGCGGCCTCTATTATAAACACAATTAAAAATTACAATATTATGGCAACAAAGATTTACAATCGAGTTACACACACGTTCACGGTTAACGGGCAAAGCGTCTCTTTCTATTGCTCCACGACTTACACACGCAACAGCTTTTGCCATCATGTTTACGTGTGGGGCCTCGGCAAAGACGGCGAACACACACGAGTAAGTTATTACAATCGCACCTGGGAACGTTTCAACTACGAGTCGGTTCTTTATAGAGCCATGGCAAAGTTTCCGAAAGCGGTGCGCGCCGCCCTCGAGCTTGAAATTGAGGCAATTGCCCTCAATGAAAGAGAAAAGACCACCCGTTTTATAAAGGCGTTCACGGCAAACTTCAATGCCTTGAGCGATGAGCAAAGGGAGTTTGTAAGCAAGCACACCCCGCACCTTGAAACAATGGACGAGGTAAAGGCCGTGGGTTCCGCCGTGGCAATCATGGTGGCAATGTAAAGCTATCATAAACATTTTAATACCTTATAGATTTTTTAGGCCGCGCGGGTATCCAGGCCCGGCTGGGGTATCATGCACCCCGGCGGCCTCTGTTATAGTAACGATTTTAAAACACGGAATTATGAAAGACGCAGCTTTAAGCCGTACCAGTACGGCCGCCCTTTTGGGTTTTATTTTCACAGCGCGAGCAACTGAAAATAGCCGTTCTTGAGAACGTGCTCGGGCATGAACCAAGCTACGGCGAAATGGCTTGTGCTGACGATATTGTAAGCGACGAGTATATAAAAGAGGAATTTGCCGGAGTTCATTTTGTGGAGGAAGACTTCTGGAGTTAAATAACCCTATTATAGAACACATAAAATTTTGAGAATATCATGGATAAAAAGAAATATATCGACGTATTGACCGAACAGGCAAACAAGCACAGCAGACCGCAGGAAACGGCTCTCAGTGACTTCTGCGACTACCTTATAGAGTTCTTCAGCGTTGACGCTTTCAAGGCTGGCATCGTTGAATACAGTCAGCACGTTTTGAGCTGCACACGGAAAAATCCAGACTTTGCCTGTCTCGCTTTCCAGTGGCTCGACGATGTGGCAACAGCGATGGAGCATGGCGAGTGGCTGGACGTGTTCGGCAACCTGTACGAGGAAATGTATCTGAGCCGTGGCAAGGCCTCGAAGACGGGGCAGTTTTTTACGCCTCAGAGTGTGTCGGAACTCATGGCACGGTTTAGCACACTGGGAGCCGGGGATCATGGCAAGGTGAACGACTGCGCAGCAGGTAGCGGACGTTTGCTCTTGGCTCACTACATGGAGAAGAGCAAGCTGGACCATTCGGCCGGTCGCCGCTTCGAGTATGTGGCACAAGACAGCGATCCTATTGCTTGCAAGATGTGCGCATTAAACTTTATGGTTCATGGCATGTATGGTCGTGTGGAGTGTCGCGACACATTGCGCATGAGCGAGCCGACGGTGGTGTATTATATCAACGAGGTTAAATATCCGTTTAACACGCCTTATTATAGCGTGAGAACGGTATTAGCGGAAAATCAGAAATAAGGTATCATGGGGCAATTTGCCCCATATTATAGACCATTAAAAATACTAAGGATTATGACTTTACAGGAGTTTAAGCGCGAAGCGCAAAGAAGAGGAAACTATTATGATAACAGCGCAAATGCTGCTGAGCATTGGGCAAAATCATGGTTTTTGACTTTTCACAGTCTGTTGTGGTATTACAAGAGCTACACTATCGGTAATATGACATGGAAAGGAGGCAAGGTTCGCCTCCGTCACGGATCATACCAGAGTGTTGACTGCTTTATTGGCAACGAGCAAGTAAGCGAGTACCGCTTCAAAAAAGCCCTTGAGTCCTTTGTACTGCCTCCGCTCACCAGCGAGGAGAAACAGTACATTGAGGCAGAATCGCAACGTCAGGATGTCATTATAAGAGAAGTGAGAATTAAGGCGAGCAGAAGAAAAAGCCGCCGTCAAGAAGTAGATACCCGTCAACTTTCGCTTAACTTTGCAGTATGAAAACATCAAGAACAATTCATTCCTTCCTGCTCAGTCAGCTGGAAGGCCAGACGCTCCTCACGGCTCAGGAGCGTCCCTGGAGCGTGTTGCAGGTGATACCGACCACTCCGGCAGACTTCGACCGCACAGTGGCAGTTCTCAAGCAGCGAGGCATGGTAGCCTATCACGACATCGACCGCACATTCTGCATCATCCACCTTGCAAGCGGCGACCACGACGGACAACACCCGGAGCGGCATATTACCATCACGCAAGACAACCACATGCAGATCATCGAGGAGCTGAAGGACACGATGGCACAGGCGGCAGTGTGGTATGAGACGAATATTATAAGAACCCTTAAAAAAACGACGGAATTATGACAAAATTTTATAGCATTTTTGCCTTTATTGAAGGTGATTGGCGTGAGTACAACGGAATAGAGTATACTGAGAAAGAAGCTGATAAAGAGCTGAGATACCTGAAAAAGCATAGCATCTGCAAGTTCAGAAAGAAGTGTATTCGACAATGCGAAACCGTAGAATTAAGTGTGCGCCGTAAAATCCATCCCCCATCCCGCGCCCGGCACGGCCCTGCGAAGGCTCGACTCCTTCGGCGGGATCTTGTATAATCATAATCTAAGTATTTTTTGTTTAGCTGTTTGCAGTCCGCGAGGATAGCGAGCAGCGCAACGCCCACCACGGAAAGGCGTGGCACCAGGTTCGAGTTCCTGGATGGGCGACGAGAAAAAACAGACGACACAGAAGGCACGAAAAAAAACCGTGCCATCGGTGGAGTTTGACGGGAAAATGCAAAGAAAATAATAAAGGTGTATTTTACTTTGAATAAAAGTTCTTTTTATTTGGTAGTTACAAAAATAATCGCTACCTTTGCATCAGATAAAGAAACATTATTAATCATTAGGTCGGGCGGCAACCGTTAAGCGGCATTTATTATGAAGACTATGAAAAGTGAAAACATTGTAACCTTAGACGACCTCAGAGAGTTTTTGACCTCTTATTGTGAGGAGTATCCTGAAGACGATTGTTGTGAACTGATCCGTGACATCTGCGATAAAAACGGATGGATATATACAGCTGATTCAGAAGACATAAGCTATGACGATGAAGACTATGCTACAGATGGCGAGCATATATTGTCATATACTTCTGTGGGTTGGGAACTCTTCGAGAACGATGGTCAGGACATTGAACACAATGGACGCGAGATTACTGTTAGAGAGGATGGCGAGAATTTGTACGTCAACTTCAATACAGGCCTGTGTGAGGGAATCTACCCAAAGACGGATTGGACGTTGGAAAAGGCTATCGAGGACCAGGAAAATATCTATAAAGAAAATAAGTAATCACATCTAAGCCCTAGGCGCATCACGGTGAAGCGCAGAAACATGAAGAAGTTTTTTGTATATTTCGATAAGAAAGTAATCATCGGTTCAGCAGAAAAAGCCGAGGAGTTTATCAATAGCCTGACCGACAAGAACGAGCCTGGCGGCAGAAAGCTGGAGGTTAACGACAACGTTCATGCCCTTCTGAAAAAGATCTATCAGGACGAGCAGGCGGGCAGAAAATTGCAGACTACAGGCTGCAGCCCTTCATCCTTCATTTATTGCTATCCTGCCCTTGCTGATACCCCAGAGGAGTGCGAGAAGGCTATCATAGCGAAAGAGGCAGCAGACCGCAAGCGCAAGCAGGATGAGGAGATACAGGAGAAGCAGCGCATCGCTCGGGAAATCAACGAGCGCCGCAAGAAACTGGCTGCGATGCCGAAGGGTTCCTTTACCGTCTGTCTTTATGCCACCGTCAATTTCTCATATAAATATTATGAGTACGAAGGCTATGCCGAGAACGGCGAGGAGGCATATAAAATGGCAGTAGCGAAGCTGAAGAAAGATTTTGGTGCCCGTCTCTGGGATTACGATTCCATTCTTGATGCTGAAATCATTCCCCGTCTTCTCGGTAGCGAAGTTTATTCGTTATAACATCGGAGATTTATTACTGGATTTATAGATTATGTTAAGCCCTCGACATCACGGTAAGTCAATAGACATGAAAGCAATTACGAAAAGCGGAACCGTTTATGATGTGAAGTTCTGGAACAACCGTAGTCTGATGGAACTCTTTCATTTAGAACATGATGACGATGCGATAGTTAAATGGTTCCATTTCGGTGCTCAGATTAATATATCGGGCGAATGGTATTATTGCCAGCCAGAAGTAAGGTATATCGACGATAAGATGACTCCGTATGTTTGTTTGAGCCATTCGGCAATTGAGGCTTTAAATATTGATATTGACACCTCAAAAAACGTACTTATCCGTCTCGATTCAATACCTGAAGAAGAGTTTAAGACTTTCTATAAGGATTTGATCCGATCAACGAAGGAAAAGACCAATACTTTTGAGTTTACATATATAGAGATAACTCATAATTATATATGTGGCAGTGATTGTTCGGATGATCACCTGTATCTCTATTTCAACGATAAGGCTTTAAGAATCCTCGATGCTTTTAATGCGCTTGATAATTTTGACGATAGAATGAATTTTACGTCGAAATTTGAAGGCTATGATACGACATATCGCATTGATGAAACGAATGTAAACAAGCTTTTTGAGCTTGCTGGTCCAAAACTCAAAGAGATTGAGGCGAAAAGAGAGGAGCGAAGAAGAAAAGAGGAAAAGATCAGAAGAGTTAAAGAGGCTATAGAAAATGGCGCTATCTCTTTTTACTGCGAATCGGCACCACATGACGAAGATTTGAGTGAGGCCATTTTAACCCGTCCTTGCCCTAATTCAGGTTCCTTCACCTTGACGCATCGCATACCTGCTGAAGTGTTCTCAAAGATAAAGAAATTCGGCGTATATTACGACGACGATTTCTTGGAGGAGTGCGATATGTTCTGGTCTGCACCTGGATGGCGTTTCGGAAAGGAAGCTATTGAAACCTTGTTGCGTGAAAACTTCAAGGTGTTTGTAGATTACGAAGAAGTTTTTCTAACCAAAGATTAGAAAAGCCATGGTTTAGGTCGGGGCTACCACAGACCATTACAGTCTGACATCTACGATAGTAGAAATTTGCTCTTTGTGAGCGTTTGAATCCACAGGCTGACGCCTGACTGTCAACGGAAGTTGTTGTTTTCTTTCTATTCCATAAAGGTACGATTAAAAAAGCCTCCGAAGACAGGTACAAATATAAGAATTAAAACAATACAGACAAAGCATTTGACTGTATTATTAACAAATATTTAGAATATATGAAAAAATCACCATTAAAGGAACAGATAAAAGAAGCTGCTACGAAAGTATGCCAGGTTTTGAACGCTCTGCAAGATATTGAGAGACAGTTTGACGATAATCTGGTAGACGAGAACGGTAAGAACGTGGAATCCGAATACTACGCCCTGCGCAATGCTATTGCATCGGTGAAGTCGGCATACGAGGACATAAAGGACGTTTAAATTGATATTGTCATGACAGAACAGATTAGAGTATGGAAGTCGAAGAACCTGCGCTCTACTTATATGCTTGTATATCGAGACGAGCTGACGGGGAGGCTGCGTATCACTCGGATGGATGGCAGAAAATGCGACAATGAGAATGGTCTGATAAACAGTTATAACATGTTTGGTGGTGGACTTTGGGCAGCTTGCAGGGACATGGGCAACGATGTCGTTGAGATACGCGCTGCCGTGGATCGTGAGATAGCCGAGGAGACTGCACAGCGAGAGCGTGAGGAGCTGCGTCTGAAAGCGGAAGCCGAAGCTAAGGTGAAGGCTTTACAGGAGGCTCAGGATATTAGGGCTGCTATTGCTGGCACGAAGGACAGCGTATGTGTCAAGCCTATTGATGTGTTGCAGCGGTACGACCTGCTGGAGGAGCATCTGGAACAACTGAAGCCTGGTGAGTATGCCGTCTGCGTCAACTATAAGAAGAAGGGCACGGTGGAGCTGCGCACGAAAGCACGAACAACCGACCATCTGAAGGTGTTGGCAAAGGTGACGAAGGAGGAAAGAAACAGTAAAGCCGCTTTACATCGTTTTGCCGTGAAGGTGCGCGAAGCGTATCAGTCGGGCATTGTCATCATCGGAAAGACTCACGCTATTCAGGGCTTCGGCAAGCGTATTGTGGACGCTGCTCCCTGTATCAAGGAGAGCCAGAACACTTATTATTCATCATCTGCGCCACGAAGATATTACGACAAAAACACTTTGGTGTATATGAAACTTGAACAGATAGAACAGAACGACAAATAATTGATTTATTATAGACAATATGGAAAAAGACCAAATTATTTACGACAAGCGCAAGGCCATGGGCGAGAGTATCCGCGTGATGCGTACCGCTCAGGGTTGGGAGCAGGAGCAGCTCGCCCAAATTGCGGGCATTACAGCAGCGAACGTTCGCAGCGTGGAAGCCGGCAAGTATGCCGTCAATATTGATGTGCTTAACAAGATTGCAGGAGCGTTAGGTGCCGAGCTGAGGATGGTGGAAAAGAGCTTTTAAAGGTAAAAAGGTAAAACGATATGGAAACAACAAGTAACACAAGAGCGGGGCGCCCTGCCATGGAGGGCAAGACACGAAAATATATCGTTGCCGACGATGCACACGAGTGGATTCTCCAGCACGGAGGCGGTCAGTATATCACGGACACCATGCGCACGATCCGCGACATGGAGGAGAAAAAACGGCAGTTGCTCATTGCTGACGATGTACGAGAGTGGATTATGGCGCATGGTGGTGGCAGCTATGTCAACGAGACTATGAGAACTATTATGGCGGTAGCGCCGGAACAGAAATAAATAACAATAATAAAAACAAAGTATTATGGCAACAAAGAAAGTTTATCCGTATATTCATGCAAAACAATGCGGCGAAGGTATTGAAGACAACTCAAATGTAGTGTTCGATGCTCGCGAGGTAGAGAGTTATAGCTTTTATTCGCGTGAAGACGATGACGACATAGAAGAAGATGATGCTGTGACAGTCTGTTTCAAGTCGGGAAAGGAAATGAATTTGTATTTGAATCTCGATCAGGAAGTATATCCAGGCGACGACTTGATTACAGCCATCGACATGGTGCAGTATTCTCACTTCTGGCACGACAACGAGGACTCTACTCCGGACGAGGACGAGGATTAACACAACAAGAATAACATTTTAAATACTTTATGGACTATGAAAAAAATTGAGAATTTCGACGATTATCGTGCGCTGGTGGACGAGATGAAGGTGTATGACTGCAACTATTTCCAGCTGAACATGCAGTCTATTAGCGACGAGAGATATGACGAGTTGTATTTTGCCTTGCAGGAATACGAAGAGCAGCACGCGGACGAGGTATTGCCCGACTCGCCTACTCAGCAGTGCTACAGCGAGAACGGCAACGGAAAGCGCACGGTGGCACGTCGTACGGCTTGTCTGTCGATGAAGAAGCTGCATGATGCCAAGGCGGTAGTAAAATATCTGAGAGCGCAGCAGAGAGCTGCCAATATCAGCAGCAAGGGAGCGAAGGTGGCTGTAGAGTGGAAGTTTGACGGCGAGACCGTGAGCTTAGTATATCGTCAGGGAGCGTTGGCAGAAGCCACCTACGGGCACGGCAAGGAGCTGTTTGGGAACGATTGCCTGGACCATATCAAGCATGTGCAGGGCGTACCCGCCCATGTGGACGTATGGAGCCAGTACGACCGAGTGGAGGTGAGAGGCGAGGTGATTATCTCGCTTGAGGAGTTTGTCCGTTATAGCAAGGCTGGCAAATCACCCCGTTCTACGAGCAACGGCATCATGGCGAAGAAGGTGGCTGTGGCTGACGAGTGCAAGCGTCTGGAGTTTCATCCTTTCCGTCTTATTATGGACGGCGTGACAAGACACATGCCAGCGATGCAAGCCTTGGAGCGCAACGGCTTTAAGACTTCTGGCTTCGTGTCGGCTCTTAATCTTGAAAAGCCGGATGCCGAGCTGGAGCAGGACATCGAGAACATCGTGTGCGCTGTCGAGGTGGAGCGAGAGTCGCTGCCCTACCCTACCGACGGACTTGTATTTAAGTTTGACAACTATGACTATTACGACCGCATAGGACAAACCGACCATGACGCAAAGTATAACTGCGCTTTTAAGTTCCGCCCGGTGTTCAAGGCCGTAACTACATATCGCGGCCATCATACCACGGTAGGCGAGAAGACTGGCAAGGTGACGTATGTTGCTGACTTTGACGAGGTGGAAATGAACGGACACCTTTTTGCTCATGCCAACTGCGGCAGCGAGCGCACGTTCCTTCAGAAGGAGCTCGTACCTGGATGCAAGATAGAAGTAAGTCTGCACGGCGATGTTATAGTGTGCGTGGATGGAAAGGTAGAGGATGAACCTCTTGTTATAGATGAAGAGCCTCTTGTTATAGACGAAGAGGGAATTGTTCACCATCCAGAATCTCACGTTATAGAACCGGAACCTATACCCGCTCCCCAGCCGAAATTGAAGCGTGAGCGTAACTATCCGCAGGTAGGCGAGCCGACAATCAGGATGAATGATGATGATACGATAGCGTTAACCGAAGAACGGCACAAAGTAAGCATAAGAAAAGTTGTTGCTTGCGTGGTAGCTGCATTGGCGGTAGCGGTAACAGGCGTTTTTCTGTTCTCTTTGTTGGGTGCAGCGGTGTTCCTTCTGCCATTAATTGGTGGAGCATTCGCAGCAAAATAGATATTCACGTTATGGGTTGCCTCGCAAATTAGAAGTTTCTGACGTATTGAAAAACGCCGACCTGCCCACTGGCTATTGGCAGAGCCGACAGCGCATACTGTGCCACGACGACGAAAAGGGAGGTTATTACACCTATGTGCCCCACGGCAATATCACTCAGGCTGGCTACAAGACTGCCTATTGCATCCTGCCTATCCGCACAGAGCTACTACCCCAACAGGATGGACATGTGGAGATTACGGTGGATGATGAATGGAAATAGAAACGTATTTATATACTTTCATACTTTAGTATCTTTATGCTTTCGTATGTTTGTAGATACGTTTGTACGTTTATATGTTTTTATCTTCTTTCTTATTTACCTACCTATAAATTTATTTATGAATTTAACTATATTTTTATTTATGTTTTTACTTACTTTTTTATCTACCTATGTACATTCTTATTTACGTTCTTATTAATCTATGTATGTAGGTAAGTATGTATGTAAGTAAATTCGTATATAAATATCAAAAATATCACGGAAAATTTGGATATATGGATTATAAATTTTAATTTTGTAACCGAATAGGAAAGTATTGATATACTAACTTATTTTTGTACATATGTACTTTGGTACGTTCGTGACTATTTACTTTCGTAGATTTGTATGTTGGTACGTTGATATGAAGTTATAAATTATTTTAATATTTATAGATTATGGCAGAAAGATTAAAAGAAGTGCTCGCAATTGTGAACGACAAAGGTGGAGTAGGTAAGAGCACAACGGCTCACAATTTGGCTTGCGGATTGATAAAGTTGCATCCGGGGTATCGTGTATTGATTATCGACCTGGATGCGCAGGTGGCTAACGTGTCGTTGCTTTGTGGCTGGCGTGACCGAACCGACAAGCATGGCACCATGTATGAAGCGATGATCAATAAGACTGCGTTACCCGTGTATCAAGTGAAGGTGGGTGAGCATGATTATGATGGTAATCTGTATCTTGCTCCTTCTTCAGAGGATATGCTGAATGTTGAGCCGTTCTTGCTTCGCGAGTTGAACCCTTTGAAAGTGTTGTGCAAGTTGTTTGCCCTACCCGTTTCTTTGGCACCAGAGCAGGGTGGGGAGCAGAGTGTGATAGAAGCATTTGACTATATCATCATCGACTGTCCTCCGGCTATGAACCTCGTAACGAAAAATGCCATGTCGGTGGCTACTGGCATTATCATCCCCATGCAGCTTGAAGCGTTGCCAACATTCGGCTCGTCGAGTGTGATACGTTGGGCAGAGGAAGTGAAGGCAGAGATAAATCCTAATCTTGATTTGCGCGGTCTGCTGAAAGTAATGGTAGATAAGCGCACAAAAGCCAGTGCAGGCTTCTCGCAGCACATTGATGACGAGTACGGCGATTATGTATTTAAGACCGAGATACCGCGACGTACAAAGATTGTGGAAGCTCAGGCAATGATGCAGGACATTTTCACCTATGCACCTGAAAGCGATGCTGCAAAGAGTTACGAGGCGTTTGCGCAAGAGATTATAGATACCTATGAGAAGTGATTTGATCCTTATAGGCATATAGAATTATTCACTGATTTTATGAATTTATAGAAACTTTGAGATATGGACAACCAGAAATTTAACTTCATGGCTAAAGTGGCTAAGACATCAAAGGATATTCGCGATGAAGAGAATACAAAGATAGAGCAGACGTTGCAGCCAGCGCCCACTACGAATGTAGAGCAACCACAAGATGTACAGACTTTGACAGAACATTTAAAGACGAATAGCAACAATACAGCCGTGGCTCCTGTTGCAAAAGAAGAGCAGCATGTGGTATTGAGTCAGCCTTTGCAAGCCGTGAAAGCCAAGAAAACAAAGAACGGCATAGTGATTGATGTGCCCATTGATGAATATCTGGAATTGATGCGCCTGAAGGTGATGACTGGCAAGACGCTCAAGGAACTGGCGTTGCAAGCGGTGCATGAGTTTGTTGAGAGAAATAAAATAAGGTAAACTCTTTTAGTGGAAGTTTACCACAAAACGAAAAACTAAAAATCTATAGGATTATGAATAAAGTTTTTTCAGTGTTGTTTGCGCTATTTATATGCGCAACAATAAGTGCTCAATCGCACATGAAATTTATGGGCATACCTTTGAATGGAACAATAGAAACATTTGCTCAAAAACTGAAGGCAAAAGGTATAACATACGACGCTGTAAAATCAAGAGCTATGGGACCTGGCGGCAAGTTCTATAATGGCACATTTATGGGTGAGAAAGCCACATTTATGGTGTTCTTCAATGCCAAGAGTCGGATTGTTTTTTGTGTGTCGGTGGAAATGTCATATACATCTTTTGATTTGGCTTTTGTTCCTTTCAAGAATATTGCGGAACAGTTACAAAAGAAATATCCTAAAGCTGTGTTGGAGGGAAGCAAAGATAGTAAAGGCAATCTTGATGGCTTAGAGTTTCATATCCCTAACGAAGAAGAAACACAAAGGATTGGTGTTATAATTCTGACATTGAATAAGTCGGATGATTATCTTAAAGATGATTGCACAATAAGTTTGATGTACACCGATGTTGCCAACTTTAAAAAAAGTGAATCGATAAATAATGAAGATTTGTAATGTGTAAGGTAAAATGATTACTAATGTTTTTTACCAAGTCACTACAAAAGTGTGCTGTTTTTGATTTGTAACACCTACGGATTTATGTACTTAAACCTACGGATTTGTTTACTTAAACCTACGGATTTGTTTACCAACTCCTGCGTTTTTGTTTACCTCACCGTAGGTAACTCGCTGATAATCAATACGCTCAAAAACTCTTAATATAATATAATTATAAATTATAGATTTTTCGTTTTTGAAAGAATAAAATAATAGATTATGTTATATTATATTAAGGGAAATTGGAGAAGCTGAAAATCAACGAGTTAGAGTATGCGAAGTAAACAAAAACGTAGGTTTAAGTAAACAAATCCGTAGGTCTTGGTACATAAAAACGTAGGTTTAAGTACATAAAAACGTAGGTTATGGCAAAGAAAGCGAAAAAAGAAGACAATGAAGGCAAACTTCAACTTGCCTTGAACGAATTACGTTGGATAAACACACCTGTCAACTATACATCATACGCTAAAAGTTACTCCCTCATACAACAGGACGTTATGTTGTTGGTAAGCGGACGGTTGCAAGACCATTTTGCCAAGTTTCTGAACGAACACCGCTATCTGAGCAAAGAACGTCCTAACGGAGGAATCGCGAAAGAAGACTTGTTAAAGATGGGACCGATACGTTTACGTCTGGCTGATTTTGGTATAGATAGCAGTCATTATGACGAGTCGGTAAAGGTGATAAATCAAATGAAGAAAATTGAGTTTCACCTGCCGCGTTTCGACCCTGAAACTGGACTCAGAAAAGGTGAGGACTACATGCCTATCTTCAGTAAGATATTTATCCCGAAGAATTTTACTTCACGAGAAGGAGAAGACTTCAATTATTCGGGAGACGGTAATACAAAAATAGACGAAGACGGACAGGAAGTGCGCAAGTTCCGTCGTGACGGATATATAGAAGTGACGATAAATATCGAGGTAGCAAAAGCCGTGTTTGATATGACAGACGGATATTTCAATCATCTTGAACGTATCGCCTATTTCTGCAATTCGGCTTATACGTCGCGTCTTTATCTCCTGTTGATGAAGTATGCGAGCAAGGGACAGATGCACCCTGTTATAGACTACCGTGAGCTAAAGGAGGCATTGGGTATGTTTAAGGTTGATGTAGAAAAAAGTGAGCAGCCCGAAAAGGTTGTTACTACTGAGAAATATAAGAAGTTTTCACAGTTCCGCAAACAGGTGTTGGACGTAGCGCGTGGTGATATGGAACGGCTGTGTGAGGAAAACAAGATAGAGATAATGTTGGCGTGTATCGACCCCGACAAAAATGGTTACGAGCCTATTTATAGAGGCACTACAAAGCGAGGAAATCCTGACAAAATAAAGTTTCATATCAAGCGAACGCCGTTGGGTGTGGCGCGAGAATTGGAGTTGCATCGTGGTTCGTCAGAAAAACGTTTGTGCGCCAAGTTAATGTCGCTATATCCTACGCTTGACGAAGAACGGCTCAAGGCGTTTGTTGCAAATGTCCCCGAAGACCTTTGGAACGACTTTAAGACGTATGCTTACAATGGTGTGCCCAAGGCCGTTGAGCAGCCGCATAGATGGAGCGGAACGATGGAAGACTTCGTGCTCTATATTATGGAGCAGTGGATAAAGCAACATAGTGCGAAGCCCGATCCACAGCAGCAGACGTTTGCATTTGCCGAAACAGAGGAAGTAAAGCCGGGAGTAAAGGAATGGCAAGCATTCTTGAAAGCGTATAAAGGTGTGTTGAGCGAATATCTGAAAGCATTAAGTGTTTGCTCGTATGACGGTGAACAGTTGGTTTTATACGCTACGCAGGAACAGGCGAAGTATATAGAACAGCATCTTGTTGAAGACGAGAAAACTGTTTTTTGGCAGAGCATGAAGAAGGCTTTTGGAAAGGTAGTCTATTTTGGATATAAGATTATAAAGTGATTAAAATTTTATGCACCGCTTTACCTTGGATAGGGTAGGGCGGTGTTTTTGTTTGTCCGTATGTTTTGTTTTAGTTTCTGTAATTTTGTGGCATGAAATTAAAGCAAACGAAAATGAGATTTTATAGACTTGTATTGATAAGTGTCTGCGTGCTGATACTGTCGGCATGTGCTTCTTCGCGCAAGGCAACGACAAAGGTGTCGGTGAGTAATGGTGATAGTGTGTCGGTATCGAAGTTGGATAGCTCGGCAATGTCTGTTGTGCGCAAGGATAGTATTACAGTTGGTAAATGGGATTACTCCCATGTGGTGTGTTCTGCGCATGATTACAACGACGATGAGGAGTTAATCCATGAGCTTATCACGGAGTCGGTGGATAGCCTTGGCAATAAAGTTAAGACAACCGATCGAACTATCCACCGAAAGAACCATAACGGCAAGCAAACGACCACCAACGAGCAGCAGCGCAAACGAGAGGAACAGAAGATCGTCTATCTGAGTATGCTGGATAGTGTGGCTAATAGTCGTTTTTCCTCGTATGATACACATTGGCAAAACAAGGATAGTTTGGCGCAGAATAGTGAGAAGGACACCAATGGTAAGTTTTCACCATTACGAAGAATAGAGGATGCCATCATCTTCTTTGTTGTGGTGGCTTTGCTGGGTTGGCTTGTGGCGCGACGCATCAACAATAAAAAGCATTGATGTTATGGGCAAGAACCGAAAACAGAAAATGGAGTTGACCGATCAGTCGGAAGTGACACTTCAGGATTTTGTTATACCATCTAAGATACAAGCCTTCTGCAACCAGTATAAACCGAGCGACCACTGGACGGAAGACTGTGACGTTTTCACTGACTATCAGCTTAGGTCGTATTTCAAGGCAGTGGTGTGCCCGCTGGGTGATCCGTTGTCGCTTTACCTGCAAGAACTTGCTCTGAAAGGTTTTAAGATGAAGCAGGATGAGTGTGGAGAGCCGGTGATATACGTCAAAATGAGGTGATGGAAATATCAAAAGAAACAAAAGAAACAAACCATAAATTATAGAGCAATGAAGAAACCGCATTATTTTTATAAGGTTGCCGAAGCGTCAGAAGTAGGCAAGCAGTTACAGGCGTTTGTGGACAGATGCAACGAGGTATCAGAGGTCGCACGCCAGTGGGTAGAGAGACAGGGCGGAGATACATATTATGAGTCAGCCGACGGAATGGCTGGTGGCGTTGCTGCCGTTATCTTCAAGAATACCATAGCCAAGGACGGATGGGACAAGGAGGTTGCTCCGGACGGACAGGCTTACTTCTTTCCTATGGAAGGCACCGACCTTGAAAAAGAGATGTATGCCCTTCCTGTGGTGAGTGAGACAGAACTGATAGGCATCTTGGGTTTGGAACCCATCAAGGCAAAGTCGGGCTTACCGTTGCCGTTCTCCTTCGGCAACCAGACACCCCTACTTTTCCATCATCATGCCCACTGGTATGTAGACGTGCCGTATTGCAGCGGCTCGCACGACTGCGAGCCGATCACCGAGAAAGAGTTTTATCGTCGCAGAATGGCGGCGACAAATGAAAGAGCATAATTTAGTTTTAATCAGTTTTATATGTTTTTAGTTTAGTTAAACTTAGGTTTGATGCACGTCGTATGCCTCTTTATCGTATCAAGCCAATGAAGCCTCCCGTCCGTGATGGATAGGAGGCTTCTGTCTTGTTATGAAGTGTAGTTATCGGTGTGGGTCGGGTTCGGCAGCCATATCATAAGATGATTGGTATCTATCCTTCTTTGATCGTCTTTTTTGTAACATGATAACTTCTTGTGACAATGACAATACCCGGTCGTTCAACTTCTCTATAATATCGAGATAGCGCATACGTTCTATCTCTGTTGAGCTTTGACACTGTGGTGTATTATCTTTTTTTCGGTAAGGGTGGTTGTGTTTTTTTGAAGACTCTGCCTGGTGGATATATTCCGGCAGGCGTGAAGGCATGTGTATATGGGTGCGCGGATCGCAAACTTTAATACCAGCTTTCCGGCTTGCGTCCGGCCAGCCGCCAGCAGGTTCGATGTTCGACTCCGGTGTGATAGGAGCGTACACGTCACCGGTCTCCGCTTTTTCATCCAGGAAGAAAGCTGACACAGGAACGCACCACCGATTACAGAACTTCATCATTTGCGCCATTGGCATCATCGTTACTCCATCAATCCATTTGCCGAGAGTTCCGTAGTCGGTCATGTCGATACTCCGCAGTATTTCACCGCGCTTAATCTCGGGATTCGCCTTCATCCAGTCGGACAGAAAACCGTAGTTGTAAACGAAATTATATACCTTCATACTGTCACGTTGTTTATATGAGCGTTGATGCTCAATGTTAAAGTAATGTTAATTTTAAATTTATATTTGTTGCTCAAAGAAAAACATGTAACTTTGCATACAAATATAAAATTTATAATTTAAATGAACAAGAATATTTGGAGGAAAATCAAAGATTGTAGAGCTTTATCCGCTAACGATCTTTCAGCAGAGGAAAAGAAAGTTCTTTATGCTGTGATGGAAAACTATGGTATGCCTCAGAGTTCTTGCTATCGCCGCTTTTTCGAGAAGGGCTTTAGCAGATGGGAACTTGATGGAGTATCAAAGATTGAGAACGAATTTCTTTTGAGTGTTCCTTGCAATACGAATCCTAACAAAGAAGGTAAAGAAGGCTCCAGTGGTTATGGCTATGTTCTGTCGATTATGCCCGACTATGACGATAGTAAGTTCTATCAGTTGGTTACACAACTGAAGATAGGTGTTAGTCTGATTGACTTTATGGCTCAGCGTGGTATGGCTTCGCAGATGACTGTTCGCACCCGTTTCAAGGCTAACGACTGGAAGCCTTGGGAAAAGGTGGGTATATGCAATATTATCGACAAGGAATTGTCAGACCTTGAGACATCCTGTGAAAACTGATATGATGCAAACATTAAATATAACTTTCGATTTAGAGACTTGCGCTTTGTGCCCAACGGCAGCAGTGATGAGTATCGGAGCCGTAGCCTGGAATGACAAGGCGGAGAAAAACCCATTCGACTTGACAGGTGTATATAAGGAGGGCTATTCGTTCTATCGTCATGTGGACTTGCGCTCATCTTTTCTTGATGGATTTACATTCGATGCGAAGACAGCTAAGTGGTGGATGGCGCAGAGTGCTGAAGCAAAGAAATCTTTGCTGGAAATGGATGCCGAACCGCTTATGCCTATTGATGTGGTAGTGGGCGATTTCTTTAGATTTTTCTTATGCTTACAGAAAGAAATGTCGGCATCGAAAATAAATCTCTGGTCGCAAGGAACAGACTTTGACATTGCCATCCTCCGCAATATCTGTGATAAGTACAACATGGAGATACCTGTTAACTACAGGAATTTCCGTGACCATCGTACCTTCTTCATGGAGGGTGCAAGATTGCTTTGTGACAAATCGGGAGCGGAGTTTGACCCGGAACGTGCATACTTGCTTGTTGACCAATACGAGGGAGATGGCGAGGCGCATGACCCGATATTCGACTGCAAAAAAAGTATCTACTCCACATGGCAGATGATGAAACATCTGCGGTGTTTGGGAAACAATAATGAATAAAAGATTATGCAATATCATGATTTTGTTTGCTTACCCTTACATCCCTAACCGACAGAACATCAAAAGGGATGGACGTACATCAACGCATAGTTACTTGCATCGTGTAGCCTACACAGAGGCTTTGCGTGGCGACAACTACGACGAGCCGTATCTGCTTTTCCATGCTCCGTTTGCTTTGGTAAAAGATGCTTGTCAGTTTGCCTTTACTGCGATGAACGGAAAGATAGGCAATATGATTATCAGCAACGAGCATTCATGCCGACGGCGCAACGGAAAGATATACTGGCGCGTGGCGGTGCAAATCATCGGACTTGACGAGTTGTTTATATCGTTCAAGGAGTTAACGCTGCTGCTGATAAGCCGGATGAAGAGGATAGCCAACTGCACCGTGAGGCATTATCGAACTGAAACATTCCTCAATCTATAAAGACATAATGACCAGTGGCGATGGTGACAACCGCAAGGCTTACACACGGAATAAGCGCGAGGTTCGCAACCACATAAATGATGAAATCCATAAAAAGCCTGAGAACTTTTTAGCGATCCAAGCGTGAAAGGCGTAGGACATCGACACTTGGTCATTACATAGGTTGGAGAGGGTATCGGCAACGACCCTACTAAGCGAATAATAGTTCCTTCAGGTAGAAAAATCCTCGGAAGATGAAAAATCGTGAAGTTTGGCACTCCAGCCTTTCCTTTTAACAAAACAAAAACGAAAAAATGCTCTTTCATCCTATCATAAATCGACTTGCCAATATCGACCTGACTTACCTTGTTAAGCCTGCCGATGAGCAGCACTTTCAGGGTCAGACGGCATGCTTCTGTCCTTTTTGTGAAAAGAATGGTGCAATGGCTGATGAAGCATCGGCTGCGGATGGCAAGAAGAGTGCACAGACACCTCACTTCATTATCTATAATAATGAGCGTGGCGGACTGTACAATGGGGTAGGAGTGGATGACAATCGACAGGCAGAGCATGGTGCCGTGCGCTGGATGTGTACCAAGACCGGCAAGCATGGATATGGAGCAATAGAGCTTTATGCAGCCATGCACCACTTGCCTATGCACGGACAGAGCCTGTTGCGTATCTGTAAGGCCTTGGTCGTGAAGGCGTATGGCGACAACGAAAAGACGCGTGAGGTATTTCCGATGTTGTTTGGTAAAATGGACTACCGAACCATTGCGCCGCAGACCATTGAGACCTTCTCGTTTATGCCGAAGACGGATTTCAATCCGCAGGAGCTTGCTTCGCTCGGTTGCGAGGTAACACTCGTCAAGGGTGTTCCGTCTTTTGGCTTCGGTAAAAACTTTGCCCCGTCTGCATTAAACGAGGATTTCCGCATTTATGCAGTAGACAAGGTGACACTGCCTAATGTAGTGCGCGAAGGCAAGCAGGTAAGCGAGGTTATTTACGGCACACCATGGAATCCGCTTTTTGTATGCTTTGCCACCGACGTGATAGATCCGCAAGGTTCATGCGGTTGTCTGTTCCGTCCGGCAATGAAAAGCGACCCAATCGTTTTTTCTACTTGCGACGACCTCAGTGTGCGCAAAGTAAGCCGTTGGCTGATGGGCGACAGAGTATTCAACTATGCTGTGGTGCACCGTGACAGCGCATCCACAGCCGTGCATGCAGCCATTGAGAAGTTTGAGCCGGAAGAACAATACACTAAGGAAAAGGATATATGGGTAGAGAATAAAAACAAGGATGGTGAGGGTAAAGGAACCTACCACCTGGAGCAGGAGAAGATAAAGCCAGCCGACATTAAGGCTCGGCAAGTGGTGTTTTGCCGCACGCCTGAAGATGCACTCAGTATATATTATGCCATGCGCTCATTGCGTATCGACAAGGAAAATGACCCACACTTTCAAAAATATTGTTGGTATCATGTGGCATTCAGCATCGGCCGTAGAAATTTCTGGTACATCGACCGTGGTGAGTGGCGACAAGAAAAGCTTAACTTCAATGCCGTGCAATACCAAAAGATGAACAGATTTGCCGAACGTGTTGTCATGCTTTATCCCAACGATATTGCCAGTCAGCGCGATTGCGGAGCCATTGCTACAAAGTATAGCGACATCTGTTATGCTATGTTGCCCGATGCTTTTCACTCAAGCAATAATCAGCGTTGGACATGGCTCTATGGTTGTTCTCCGAGAAGTGTGCGCGACTATATGATAACTTACCGCATGACGGACGAAGATAACTTTCGCTTCGACCACGACCTCCGCATACCGCTCTACTCACGTTTACGCGGTGCCAAGAATACCGACCCCTTTGAAATAGAATATCCACGCGACCCTCGTAGTGGAAAACCAAAACCGCCTACATGTAAGGTGTCGCCCTCTAAGGTGTGGCTCTTTATGAGTGCGCACGGATATTACCGCATGGTAGATCCGGAGAGTACCGACCTTGTGGGACAATATATACACCTCGACCGCTGCTTTGTTGAGTATATCGACAGTAGCAGTATCATCCAGGCGATGAAAGATTTGTTGCTTGACTTCATCGAACTATGTTGGCGGCACAACGACACCGAGCAACGCCTTATGTCGGATTGTGCCAATATGGTAGATAAGACTTTTTCCGAAAAGAGTGCAGGCGGTTTATTGTCTATGGTGATTGATTTTTCCGACGCTTTTAATGCCAAGACGGAATATTTCTACTTCCGAAATGTGGCTCTGAAGATTACGCCCGAAGCTATTACGCCAGTCAGTTACAACAACATCAACTTTTTCATTCCTGCTTTGGCACGCAAACCCTACGACTTCACGATGCGTGCATTCAGACCTCCATTTGCGATAAGGGAGAGTCAAGAGTATATTGACAAGAAGAAGTCTATCGAGACCAAAGAGGCGATGCGCAACGAGGACGGTTCGCCGGTATTCTCCATCACCGAGATTGGACAGATGAAAGCGGAGCTTGCTGAGTGGGCACAGACATACCGTTGGCAGGTGGATTGGAACGACAAGCGTGAGCAGGATTTATGGCCTGCATTGCGCATCATTCGTGGCTGTGCCAACACCCTGTGGGAACAGGAGCAGAACACAATCCGCAACAAACAACAGATGTCTGTGGATGATATGGCGGTAATCAACAGTCATTTCGTAAACATGATTTCGGGTATCGGTCGTGTATGTTTCCGTACTTGGGACAAGATGGAGAATGTCTGTCCTTATCTGTTGGAAGACTCTATCCCCGATGAGAAGCAGGCGACAGGTGGTTCCGGCAAGTCGTGGGTAATAAATACCTTTGTCGGGGCTGCCGTTAACGTGTTCAAAGTCGATATGCGACACTTTAAGGATATTGGCGACGCCCGATTTGTTCTTGCGGACATCATCAAATATCCTGGCAAATTCAGGGTTGTTCATTGGGAAGACAAGCCGAGAAGTTTTCCGTTGGATTATTTCTATGTTCAGATAACAGGTGGGACGAATGCCGAGCGGAAGAACGCTGATGCCATCTCTTTTAAGATGAAGGATTCGCCGCTGCATGTTATAACGTCGAACTACCCTTTGTCTGATGATTCCTCGTCTACTATAGGCCGCTTCCCGTTGGTTAGTTTTTCCAACCGCTTTGCACGTGAGAATCCGCAAAAGCGACAACCGGCACGTATGATGAGCGATCTATTGAAAGGGTTCAGTAAAAATCCTGAAGAATTGTTCGACACTGACCGCAATCAGATTATTTATATCTGTGCTTTGTCAGTGCAATTCTTGATGCGCTACCATACGTTTGCGTTGGCTCCACAACAGAATGTGCGCCGTCGCCAGATGGTACAGAAGCTCACCGAGAGCATTGTCCGTTACTTTGAGTGGTTCTTTTCTCGCAACGAGGTCTATGGGGTGCCAATCTGTACCGACGATATGTTCAACGAGTTTATGCGCGACTGGGCAGATGCCTCCGAAGGGAAATCGAAGGAATATAGCCGAGCCACGTTCAAGAAGAAAATATACGACTATTGCGAGAATATGGGCATCACCTGTAACCCTCCGCACCTCTTTGAAAACGAGAGCGACAAGCAGCGCAAGTGCTTCAAGCTTCAGGCATGGGTGACGCAGGAATACTTTGTTGGCCGTGAATGGGAGAATGACAACACAATCGAGCCGAAGTACATCCGCTATATGCAGACCTCCAAGCATGTGTTCTTCTTCTACCGCCCTGGCAAGGACGCGATACCGAAGGACTACCGCGAGCTCAAGCGCATTGCCCGTGAGTATGCCGAGCGCCCCGATCCGCTGCCCTACAAGGACGAGAACGGTGCCCCTGTGCAGCTCACCGATGAGGAACGTGAACGCTGGGAGAACTACCGCACACGTAAGCAGGGTAGGAGATATGCCAGCAGCAACAACGACAATAACAACAACACGGCAATTAATTCTCTTTTGCAGATAAACGAGGAAAATATGCCCTTCTAATAAAGAAAAGATATGAACAAAAGGCAAGATAAACAAAAAGTAATCCGCATTCCTCACATGAGGGAATGGATGGCCACCTTCGTGTATATGTGTCCGTGGCATGAGGGCGATGTAGGAGGAGTGAATGAACATTGTACGCAAGGTGGTAAACCTTATACTAACTGCACGGGCATGGGAACATTCTCCAGTGGCGGTTGCACACAAGTAAAGGATAACTTCGATACTTACATAAAGTTCGCTAATGGAGAATTGAAGTTTTAAGGTTATGCGTGATGGAGTAATTACAGTAGTAGATTCAGATACTAAAGTCGTGGAGATTTCTGTAAAGGTGCATCTTAGAAGAGAATATCCAGAACCGATAGTAAGACTTCTTTGCGAAATACTTAAAAAAGGTGTTGAAGATTGGGAAGATAGAGTAATAAGAATTGATATAAAAGATACAAACAAATAAAATAACAATTATGGCAAGTTTCAATGGTAGTGTAGACCTCCTCTCTTTGAACGGAGCGCAGGTTTTTACGGGTATTGATCAGAAGAATCCGACAAGGGCATACGTTTGTGTGCCGGTGGATTTGAACGACATTAAGATGACATTTTCGCGCAATGACCCAAATAGGCAGATTGCTGGGTTGCGCGTGAACATCTGGCCGCTCAACGAGAATTACAAGAACGCCGTGCGCCGCTCGGCACAGGAACGTGGCGACAACAATGTAAATGTGCCGACGCATGAGTTGCAGATGTCGTTCTCTACGGACTATATCAAGGCGGCTATTGACCGTTTCCCGAAGCTCGTTGAGCAGGTAAAGGAACAGAATAAAGACCGCGACGCGGACATCGCGAACCAGGACCCGAAGGACGAGAACACGCACCTCTTTAAGGCTATCCGCAACCGGATGAACAAACGTCTGGCCATGCTCTACCAGCCGCAGGTGCAAGCCGCACAGCAGACCGCCTATCCACAACAGGCATACCAGGCCGCTGGCTCCGCCACGTCGTATGTGCCGCCGGCAGACGGACAACAGAATGCTCCGTTCAACGGAGAGAGCTACGATGATAGCGATTTACCGTTCTAATCATCTGAACAACTAAAGAAATTTAAGGAGTTGAAACAATAACCTATAAAATAAGTAATCCAATGAAATTACAAGCCCAATCATCACGCGACCTGAGTGTCGCCTTTTGCAAGTCAGCCAAGTGTATCGCAACGAAGAACACGATAGCCATTCTTGACAATGTGTTGTTGTCGAAACATGAGGACGGAAAGTTCTATTTCACTTCCGCCACCCCCGACTCACAGCTCACCATCCCTGCACCCCTCACGCTTATTGAAGGCAACTTCGCCAAGCCGATAGCCCTGCCTATCGATACCATAGGCAAGTTTGTGTCTTCGCTGCCCGACTGCGCCATCACCTTTGTTTTCGTTGACGAAAAGAATGTCGTGCTCGAATACTGCACCACCGTTGGCGACAAGGTGAAGACAGGCAAGGTGTCGCTCACTTACTTCAATGGAGAGAATTTCCCGACAATGGCGGAGCCTGCTACCGCGACTCTGCACATTTCGCTCCCCGGCACAGTTTTTCGTGACGTGATAGAGAAGAGCCGTAAATTTATTGCCATTGATGAGCTGCGTCCCTTTATGAGCGCACTTTGCATTGATGTTGCCGAGGACCTTTCGGATGTGGTGTTTGTAGCGACAAATAGGCATATACTATATAAAAGGGTACTGTCGAACGACCCAGCCAAGGGTGGATATGATTTCTTCCGTGGCGGTGGGCCGGGCAAGATGCTTCTCCATTTGGATTATTTCCGCACAGTGTCTGTGCTCAATGATGCCGAGAAGGTGGATATTGAAAGCTACGGTCATAATATTCGTATTTGGACCAAGGACAGCGAGTTTATCTGCAAGGCACTGGAGGGCAAATACCCTAACTACAATTCGGTCATTCCGCGCAACAATCCCTACTACATCACTTTCGACAAGAAGGAGATGATAAGCGTCATCAAGCGTGTGGCGATGTTCTCAAGTGAGAGCTTTAACCTCATTGTGCTGGAGAAGAACGGCATGCTTCTCAACGTGTCGGCGCAGGATATTGACTTCGGCAGAAGTGCCGACGACCAGGTGATTATCACCAACGATGAGTGTAACGATCATTTCCGTATTTGTTTCAAGTCGTCTGACCTTATTGATACGATTAGTGCCATTGACAGCGACACTATTCGCATGACGCTTGCCGACCCGTCACGCGCCGGAGTGGTGACAGCAGACGAGCCTTCGCCTTCAACGCTGACGCTGCTCATACCAATGCTCATCAACGACTAAAACCCTGTGAGACCTATGGACGATACACTGTTATTCATTCCGCCTTGTTGCGTAGACAAGAAGCTGCCCAAGGCATTGATGCAGGCACCGATGCGTGCGCTGACGTTTTACACCCATGCTGACGTGACGATGGAAAAGTTCTATCGTGCCGTAAGTTTTCTGCTCGTGGATCCTCATGTTATGGTGCTCGCCATGCCGGCAGTGACCAACGAGGCGGCAGTGTTTCTTAGTCAGTGCTTCGAGCGCAAATGGATTTCTGCTCTTGTGCTCTCCACCTCACGCAAGAACGACGAGCTGATAGACAAGTACCTGTCGGAGTTTAAGCAGCGCATCCTCTATGTGCGCTCGACGGATGTGTCGGAAGTGGCGTCGCACATGGTGCTTTACAATAAGGACAGGGCGTTGACCCTTAACGGACCGATGTATAATCAACTGGCGAAGCCGGAGCTTACATCCTATTCGGCTGTATTCTACCCCTCGCATTGCCTCACGTCGATCAACCTCGATTGGGGCAACCCTCTCCGCAACATCCTCCTGCCCGACGTGCTCCGCCAACGTCAGGAGGTACACAAGCAGAAGCGTGAGGTGGCGGACGCTCGTCTGAAGCGTTTTCTCTTTTGCAACTTCCCACCCTATAAAGGAGAGAATGACGAGCTGGACGCACCGAAAGACCATTATTCGTTTTCCAACATCTAATCCATCATGGCTGCATACAGACAGAGCTACACCGAACTGCGCCGCTTTTGCGAGCGATGGCAGTGGATAGACCCCAGGACGGGTGAGCTGGTGACTGGATATGTGCATCCGCAGACGGCACGCAAGGTGGAGCGGGCACCGTTCTACATCAAGTTTCTCACCAAGACTGGGCATATCGACGAGGGCCGTTGCGTCTGCCTCTCGGTGGACACGGACAGACATCAACGAAAGGTGCAGTTTGTGGCGAGCGGTGAGATTAGAGTGGTGAACGACATACTGGTGCTGGAGGTGGATGGCACAAGGTTTATAACACACTAAAAACAGAAAACTATGTGGAAGATTTTTAAGAGAAAAAAGAATAAGCAGTTGAAGGAACTGACCCAGTTGACTACGGCTTTCGCCATCATCAACGAGTTTAACCGCCGCGGCTTGTTTCATTGGCAGACGAAAGACAAGATACTGCTGATAGAGGAGTCGCTTGCTGTGGTGCAGTTGGCTCAGGGTGAGGAAGACTTCCGCAATTTCCTCGACCATGCCGCACAGTGGCAGAACTACCAGCTCATCCGCGACGCCTATGAAGCCAAGCGCATTGAAATTGAGACGAAAGCCGTGCGTGAGGCACAAAAGCAGGTGGGTAACCTTACCAATACCGACATTCAGCGCATCCGTCAGAACGCACGCGCAAAAATGGATGTGATACCGCCCGAGAAGTTGGACATGATACGCGAGTTTGACATTATGGTGATACGTGCCAACGCCATATCCCCACAGACCGCCAAAGAGGAGAACGGCCAGTTGCTTGCCCTTGGTCATTACGATGGCAGCAAAGTGGAGATGGCGATGTACGATGACATCAAGCATAACCTGAACGACTACGACGAATAGCCTTCTCTTTGTGGCGACATGGGCATACCACAGCTACAGCAGCATCAAAAACAACCCGAGATAATGAACATTAAAATAATCAAAGAGGGTGCCGACCTCTATCACCTCTACATCAAGGACAAAGACATTTGGCTTTCGCGGATGGACATGATAGAACTGAGGCACTACATAAATGAGGAACGATTATGAAACGATTGAAGAACTGGTTTATTCATAAACTTGGAGGGCTTACGGTTTCCGAGGTAATGAATCGTGAGCATCTTGCTAATGAGCAAGGGTCTTATACTGCATATATTTGTATGAAATGTACTGCCGAAAGAATGTATGGATTGTCGGCTGAAGAATGGTGCAAAAATATGTATGAGATGCTTGATTCTTCTATAAAGAATATTGAATACAGACAGGGGCTTGTTTCCGAAAACAAGTAATTTATGAATGCTAAAGAGAAACGCCAGGAGGAGCAAGAACTTCAAAAGGCCGTATCTGTGCTTCGTGCCACGCTCCGCAGTATTGCTGACCGTAAGGCACGCCGCTATGAGCAGGAGTTTCTGCATCGTGTCCGCGACATGATAGACCAAGAGATAGGCGACCAAGCGGTTGCCAACGAACTATCCGCCGACTTCACGGCACGCGAAGTGAAGCAAGAGATAATCAAACAATAGTATAAACATTTTAATTTAACAAGAAAGGATTTATAGAGTATGAGAACATTAAAGCAATTTCAAGACGAAGTGCTCCGTCCATTGCGTGAGGAGCGTGACCGCAAGTTTATGGAAAACTACAAAAAGGAATCTGAAGCCAGGACAAACTATTTTAATGTGAAGGCTTACGTGGAGGAGGAAAAACGTGAGATGGTAGCTCGTCACTCTGAAGAGCTCCTTGCCGTGAAGGAGCGTCTGGCACAAGAGCGCCATTCTGCCGAACTAGAATGGCAGAAGCGTAAGGCACAGGCTTGCGACGCTTGCCGCACCATTTGCGCCGAGGTGAAGGCTGCACGCCGCACCGCCAACGAGACCTACAACGATGGTCTGTCTCGTGCTTGCTCCGAATACAACCGTGAGCGCATCGCTGAGGGCGCACCGGCACTGAAGTTTGATGAAGCCATGCGTGTTGTCACGGAGGTAGAGAAAGACAGCAAGGCTAATGCTTAACGTCCTCTGTCCTCAAAGCGAGCATATCCTTCACCTGGTAAATAGAGGATATTGCTCGCTCCGAAAACAATACATAGAATACCGAATCGACAACGAATGTAATGACTATGAAGAAAGAGAAGAAGAAAACGCCACAGCAGGCAATATTTGATTTTGAGCACGCTTGCCCGACAAGTGAACCACTGCTTGTTTGAGGATTCGTGCGATTGCACCAGTCAGGAGTTTTCGGCAATGAAAGACCGCTTGCAGGCTCCGTCGGTGTTTGTGGATATGCACCGCAACTATTACACCCGTGATGGCGATGCCTACGAATATCAGTGGAACGGACAGACCGCCCAGCTCTACCCCGTGACCCGCAGCCATGAATACGAAAACAAGGTGAAGGCTTCGCGCTCGGTGTTCAAGTTTGAGGACATCAGCGAGAAGGAGGCTCGGCGCATCGGACTTTACGACTATCCAGACATTCACTTGCGCGACCAATGCCCTATCATCGGAGCAAAGTTTTCTGCCCGTCAGGAGCGAGCCATCCGTATGCTCAATGCCCAATACGGACCAAAGAAGGAGTTTCGCCTCTATCTGCTCTTCTATCGAAACAAGCCGTTATCCATTGCCGACCGCCAACGCTCCTACTGGCAGGGTGGCAACAAGAACGAGCTTGTGGTGTGCGTAGGTCTTGACAGCCGTAACCGCGTGGTGTGGAGCGATGCCTTCTCGTGGTGCGACTCGCCCGTGCTCTCGGTAAAGAGCCGCGACTGGTTTACGTCGCACCGACTTGACCTCTGCGCCTTTGCCTCGTACATCGAACCGATTGTGCAGAAAGAATGGAAGCGCAAGAATTTCTCCGACTTCAAGTATCTTTCGGTGGAGTTAAGCGATAAGGAGTATTGGACTATCATCATCATCATGCTCTTGCTCAATATAGGACTGAGTGTGTGGGTGGTGAGGAATGATTTTAGGAATTAACAACGGCAGAAAAAGTACAGCACGATGAAAGCCCGATTAGCAAAGAGAAAACAATGACTGACATTAAGTTTTCCGTACATCTTTAAACAAACCGCAAAACATAGAGATTATAGAGAACAATGAAAGTACATAAAGGAAGACAATACATTGTTACCGTCAATCCGGCATACATTCGCCATTTGTATGAATATCAGGTTGGCGAGAGGAAACCAGCGACACAGATTCTTCAGGAAGTATTGAAGGATATTGATGTTTTTCTTGCTGGCGAAGTAAAGTGGATAGCTCGATTCATCATGCCCGACGGTTCGCCTTCAATCATCATCACGCCACTTGTGCGGCATAATCTACAAGAGCGACGTAAGGCGAAGCGCAGGAAGAGATAATATCTGAACAACAGAAAACTCAAAAGAACATAAAAAAGTCTCACTCTTGTTTTTGTGAAAAATGGTGCCTTCTGTTGATTAAAGAAAACACAACGGATTTATAGAGATTATGAAGATAAAGACAACTGAAATCATAAAGAAGATACACCCGAGTGTGTTGAATTACATGATTAGGGTAAAGAACCAGCGAAAACTGTCTGAAGAACTTACACGCCGTGTTTGGTGGAAATTCGAGGTGCTTGAATACTGCGACAATCAAAAAGAGTTTAATTGTTCTGCCTCGAAGATTAAAGGTTATTTTGATTGGCGAGATCCCCGCTGCTTGCGTTTCCCATCTAAAAGAAACGTACCTAAAAACCTTTCGGCACGGCGCAGAGACAAACCTTTGTTTCATATCATTAGATTGAAGGAAAACAGATTCAAGATTGTCTGGATAAGAAATAAACATTAACGACATAAAAGGATTTACAGATATTATGACAAGAGAGCAAGTAAAGCAAGTCCTTCCTCTGATGCAGGCGTTTGCGGAAGGCAAGACCATTCAAACCAAGAATGGCTCGACATGGATAGACATAGACAGCGACAAGAACCAACTGATTCTTGACTCGGTTGTGACGTACCAAGACTGTTTCCGCGTAAAGCCGAAGGATGTATATCGTCCTTTCTGTAATGCCGAGGAGTGCTGGCAGGAGATGCAGAAGCACAAGCCGTTCGGATGGGTGGAGTATAACGGATGTTATTTTAATATTGTCTATATTGACGATCACCATGTAGCTTTAGCGGATGAGAAAATTTGCTCTATCCTACTGGATTCAGAACGTTGTCGTAAAGACATCATGTTCCCCGATGGCACGCCCTTCGGCATCAAGGAGGAATACTAAAGGGTTTCACATCGGATGCAGCGGATTCAACGGATTTTTTTTGTCATCGAATGACGCAAAACTCACGAACACGAAGATAATCCGTGAAATCCGTGAAATCAGATGATAACAATATAAAGTATTTATAGACATGAGAATAATTAAGTTTAAGGCTAAGGCATTGGATAGTGGAAAATGGGTAAAAGGTTCTTTAGTAAAGACGCCTTTCGGAACATACATAGAATGGTATGAGGATTCTATCTGCAACAGAAAATCAATCTCCTCTGCCACCGTCTGCCAGTTCACTGGCTTCACTGACAAGAACGGCAAGGAGATTTATGAGGGCGACGTGTTGCGGTCGGACGAATATCCGTACAGTTTCCTCAATGAAAACAAGCGAGACAACTACTTTGCAGTAGTGTATTATTGTGAGGAAGGAGCTTGTTTCGCAATAGTGACGGCAAAGAACCATGAATTAGACGTAAGAGGTTTTTTGGACGGTACTATTACTTCTGTCTCACAACAGAAACTGAGGAATTTCGAGTTTGTTGGCAATATCCACGAACCAGAATGGGAACAATACGGAGAGTGGTTTCATTTCGGATCAGCAAAATATTAACACTTGATGATATACAACGAACAATAACACAAACAATATTTAAGAAACATACTCAAAGCACTCAATGACATAAAAAAATGGAAACAAAAAAATGTAAAGACGAATTGTTTGAAAGGATTATCGACGACTTAAAAAAATGGGTGGAAGCCGACGAATCACATCGTGACTACATGCTCTTAGCAAACAACGGAGAACAATTAGAGACATTGATCCATTGCTCCATGCGAGACATGATCATGATGCTGCTCCTATCAACGATCGACAGCTCTATATCAGCTTGTGCAATAAAAAAGGCGGCCGATATCATCGACAGATTCATGCAGAGCGAATCCACTTACCAAAAGTTGAAGGACGACGAAGACCTTTCAGAACTTGCAAAGGACAAGTTGTTTATACACTATTTCAAACAAGCCATCGAAAGGAGGAAAGTAGAATTGGGAGAAGCTTTTTCCGAAGGCGGTATCATAGATTCTGATAACGAAGCACACAACGACGACGAACAATCCTAATGCTTAAACAACAAAAAACAATGACAAGAACAAAAAAACAGAAAACGATTATGGAAGAAAATAAATGCCTTATTACTAAAGCCTTGCATAATTTGGGATACCGCTGTGTTGGCATGGCAAAGACAGTAGTGGTATTTGGCAAACCTATAGGCTATGGCATACTTAGGGTACTCATGCTGGTTAAAGGCACGAAGGCAAAGCTCGAAGTGATGCTTATTGTAAAAACTCTGGCAACGGATGCCGAGCCTGCCGAAAATTTGGTGTTTCAGAGCGAGCGCTGCACTTTGTCGTCGTCGGACAAAACGCGAGATGATTATTACTTAGAAGTAATGCGCTTTGTTTCAGACAGTGAAGCTCTTATAATGCATAGTCCTGTAGATTGGGAACACAATCGTTTTGTTCGCTATGATTTTAGGGAGAACGTAAAACTTTTGAATGAATTGTTGAATTTAACGTAAACCAATAACACTAAACATAATCACAATGAAAATCGAAGACATTAAACCAGGTGACGTGATAGTTCGCACCGAAGACAAAATACTCTTTAAGGTAGTCGAAGTTACATCCGATCGCCAAATTATGCAGTCAGCGAACTGCAAACTGAATGATGTGTTCTGCATATTTCAAGAACCTAAACCCATAGCATTTTGCTCAGTGTATGAGTTTGAACTTGCCACCGAAGAGCAACGCCAATATATGGATAGCAAACTCGCGGCATTCAACGGCACACACACCGATGCCGAAAGCAACCGCATTACTGCGCTTGCATCCATCATTGGCGACCCGAAAAAGTACAATGCACTTGCTGAACGCATCAAGAAACTCACAGATGATATGCAGAAACAGTTCGATGCCGCAAAAGATGAGTTGCAGAAAAAGGATGAAGAACATGAAGCACTCGAGCAAAAATACAGCGAGTTGCTAAAGAAACATACGGTGTTGTTCTATAAGAACGATGCGCTGCTTGCCGAATTGCCGAAAGTAGGAGATAGACTCGAGCAGTTGCAAGACAACAATTATATGTTACGCAAACAACTCAATACTGCGAACGCTAACTGCAAGGAATCCGAAGAAAAACGCGTAGAAGCTGATGAGAAAGTCAAAGAACACAAAAATCGACTCCGCTTTGTATTCCGCCATTATAGACGTTTTATACATGCCGACTTTGTGAGCATTGGGTATGACTGCCCGCACAACCCTGGTGTGGAAGTAGGCGGTTTGTCATGTGTAAATTGTGCGCATTTTTTGAAAAACGATTTTTATAACTCAAAACATGTCCTTTGCGCTTACGACTACGACAAAGAAAAACAATAATCAACCTCACACAACACTAATTTTAAAATAACACCTTCTCTTATGCAAAAATTAAAACCTGTAAACCCCGTAAAGTTCTACCTCCTTGGTGGCATTCCGTTCTACCTGCTGCTTACGCTCAAACTCACTGGCGTAGTGCAGTGGTCGTGGTGGTGGATTACCATGCCCATTTTGTTGCCACTTTTGTTGTTCGCGTTGTTAGCCGTGGCATTCTGCGTATTTATGCTTTGGCCTATGGGCAAAGGTAAGTATCGCAGAAAAAGCTAAGATGCTCCTGCAAAGCGAAAAGAAATATGGAGTGTATTCCCACCGGGGCGAAATTCCAAAAGAGACATCGATAGTGTTAAACAGTATTTTGAGAAATGTGAACGGTTATGAGCAGAAAAAAGACTAACTATTGCGGCCATGTCTGCGGCGAGTGTTATCTGTATGTGCCTGCGCATAGTGCCGTGGTGCCGGAGTGGATGGTAGGGCGGTACAATACCGGGTACTGCAAGCCGTGGAAGAATGGGGCAGTCGCGATGAGTGTCCAGCGTGAGAAACAGGCTTGTGTTAATTTCCGGAAACGACGGAAGCCGCCAGTGGGCAAAAAGACGTGTGCCTGTCGCGAGTGCCAGTACAATAACCCGACACCCGATGGACATTTCTGCGCCCTGTTCAAGGACTATATGGCTCCAGCACGGTGTGTGTGTTTCAAGGCGAAGGATTACGACCATAGCGATGCGATGCCAGAAAGGTTTCGTGAGAAGTGGGATGAGATGAACGCGCGGTGATGCACGCAGAGCATGTCCGCACCATATCGCCGACGACACCTATCTTTGCACATATCACTGAATGATACGAATGAAACTAACATCGTTTTCAGTTGTTTCGTCTGGTGACAAACAAAAACAATATTTCATTTCTTTATTAACGGATTTATAGAACAAAAATGAGTGACTTAAAGATTTTTGCTAAGACCATCGAGCCTGAAGCCAAGGAGCAAGTAAGGCAGATGGCAGAGAGCGCAGCCTACCGCGACTGAAAGATTCGCATTATGCCCGACTGTCATGCGGGTAAGGGATGCACAATAGGTACGGTAATTCAGACTGCCGGCAAGGTTGTACCTAATACCGTAGGCGTGGATATAGGCTGTGGTATGTTGGTATTCAAGTTCGCAGAGAAGGATATAAACCTTTCGCTTCTCGACCGAATCATCAATGAGTCGGTGCCGAGCGGATTTGACGTTCACGAAAAGTCCAAGCTAAAAGATTGGAGTCCACTTACGTCAGCACTTTTGCTCGATTTGCACGAAAGGACACAAGGTTGCTTCGACCCCGACTATATCGGACGCTCGCTTGGCACCCTCGGTGGCGGCAATCACTTCATCGAGCTGGACGAGGACGAGCAGGGCTGTAAGTATCTTGTGATACATTCGGGCAGTCGCAATCTCGGAGTTAAGGTGTGCAACTTTTTCGAACACTTAGCCAAGAAGAATGTGAATCGAAACGAGGAGCGCCAGCGCATCATCGAAGACTTAAAGAAGTACGGCTTAGAGAGGGAGATTAACAATACGTTGCGTCGTTTTGGCACCGTGTCTCCCGATCTCGCCTATCTTGAGGGAGAAGACCTCGATGACTATAATTTCGCAGCGAACGTCTGTCAGTGTTTTGCCGATGACAACAGATGGAATATAGCAATACCTATAATCCGTGGGCTTCAATTATCGTTCGTGGATTTCTTTACCACCAGGCATAACTATTTCGACATACACTCAGGCATCATCCGAAAAGGAGCTGTGAGTGCCGAAAAGGGCGAACAGCTTATCATTCCTCTGAACATGCGCGACGGTTCGTTGATATGTCGCGGCAAGGGCAACGACGACTGGCTTCAGTCGACTCCGCACGGTGCAGGCAGACTGATGTCGCGCTCGGCTGCCAAGAAGCAGCTCAGCATGGAGGAATACCGCCAGCAGATGCACGGCATCTACTCCACATCGGTATGCGAGTCCACCATCGACGAAGCTCCAATGGCGTATAAGTCGGCTGAAGAAATTGAATCGCTTATAGCCGACACTGTGGAAATTAAAAAGTGCATCAAACCTATATACAACTTCAAAGCGAAAGAGTAAAAAAATATACTGCATTATCGTAAGTATTAACAAAAATATAGAGAATCATGGGAAGATATGCAACAATGGCGACATTAAGGTATTATTGCGCCCAAGCCGGCATCACGCTCTACTCTCATCGGCTCGATGGTGTCTCCTTTCAGTATTGTGCCGGAGGATATGTCGTGAATGGCTATTTGGGAAGTAGCAAGTCATGGTCTGATTTGAAGTATTGTATGCAGCAAAAACTTATCTCTTTGCTAAAGTATGGTTCTGATGACAATCCTACAATATACAACGACGGAATAGTTATAGAGTGGCACAAAGAGCCGCACGCAATCCTGCCGTTAGCCAAACCTCTTATCGACAACAACGGCATGAAGGTACGCACACTTCTGTCACCCGAATGTGACGAGGAAATGCAGGATTTCTTCAATCTTCTTAAATCATAGCAAGCGATAACGTATTAACGAAAATATAGAGAACAATGAGAACAATTAATTTTAAGGCTAAATGCCTTGATAATCAAGAATGGACTTGCGGATTCTTCTACAAGGAGAATGGTAACACATACATTATCGAGGATAGACAAAAGGAAAGCATGTTGAATAGAAACATCCCCTACAAGGTTGACCCTGGAACCGTCTGCCAGTTCACCGGCTTCCTCGACAAGAACGGCAAGGAGATTTATGAGGGCGATATTCTTCGCTCGGACGAATACCCATTCAGTTGCATGGAGGATGGTGCGCGTGACAATTACTTTGGCATTATAGGGTGGAGTGATGAAGAGGCGATGTTTCTGCTCACCTGTGTCAAAAACCCGAAATCCGCTGTGCGTGGCATCTCTGATGGCATCTCTGACGGAATTACGCAACAGAAACTTGAGGACTTTGAGATTGTCGGTGATATACACGACCCAGAATGGCAGGAGAAGTTGAACCTCAAAGATGAATAGCGTATGGCAGCAAATATAAAAGAACGTACTTACGAGTACACAATTTCGTTTGATTCGGAAAATTTAGTGAAAGTGAATGGAGGATATTGTGTCATTGGTGCAAGTATTCGTTTGGCAAGAAAACGTCAGCATAGACACGAAAATCCAAGTCAGATGAAAAGGCGTTTTCACAAGCGTAGTTATCTATCCTTAAAAGAGTATTTTGCCCAGAGAGCATATTGGTGAAACAAAGATTTTTCCTCGATGCGAAGACATTAACAACATAAACGAATTTATAAAGACTATGAAAGCAAGAAACAAGGTGCTGCTTGACAGATACGAGAGTTCTCGCCCGCCCTTCGAGCCACCGAACTGGGCTACACCGACTGCCCCTGCCCAGGAGCCGCTGACCTCAGTTATCCGTCTTCGGCTCTAAGGCGCAGCCGCACAGTCGGTGGGGTAAACTCGTAAACGCACTGACCGCTGCAAGTGGCGGAATCTGCGTGTTTGTTGAATTATAAATAAAAGGAGAAATACATTATGATTATAACGAATGATTGGCGGCTCTGGCTCGCATCAATGTTGTTTACGTTTGTCGTAACAATTTTGTTTATGGCTTACATTTGGAGGACAGAGCGAAAGCTAAAGAAAGAGATAAAAAATGATAGAGAAATAGACTATCAGAATTGTGATGGGTATTTCTTGTGTGTGTTTACCAAAGGTGGTGGATGCGATTTGCACAGAGCCTCGTATGTCAAGCAGGTTGTTTCGTCTGTAAATAAAGATTACATCAACGTAATAATGACCGATGGTGAAGTAACGCATTATGAAGATGTCGTATCGTATGAGTTCAAACACGTTTTAGATTTGTCCTTGTATAATCTGAATACAGTAAAGAGAGTAACTGAATAGGCTTATAGAACATTTACGCACTGACCGCTGCAAGTGGCGGAATCTGCGTGTTTGTTGAATTATAAATAAAAGGAGAAATGAAATATGAGTTACAATACAGAAAAGATAATCGTAAAGAACGAGGACACAGGAAAGGATGAAGACGTAAAACTCTTCTACTCTACCATTACCGACAACGTAGGCATCACCTGTGGAGAGCAAGACGTATTTCTTACCGAAGACCAATTCAAGGCTTTGGCTTACCTTATGAGGAGATGTTTCTATACAAGAGACATGTTGGATAAAATGCAGGTAGCCATCGATCGTTGCAAGTGTCCTTATAACGTCTTTTTTTCTCACTACGAAAATACTTGGGAATTGGAGGTTGAGAAGGATTGATATGACTAATATTGACTTTTACCAATATCCTCGTGGCAATAACGATGGAGGCAAATTAGGCACAGACGTTTGCCCGACCGTAACAATCAACTCGTGGTCGCAAAATGTATTTCTGATTGAAGAATATGATTGACATCAAACCCTTAAATGTCTGTATGGGAGGAATAGCAGTAACACTGAATACACGATACGAGCGACTTTGCATTGAGCATTTGATGTCACTTGCCCACTTTCCGAGGACAGGCGTAATGATTGAATACCAATAACAGCAACAATATGATCACAAAACTCAATTTCACCGACCGCACCATCAAGAGCTATGCCATCCGCAAGCTCACGCCAAAGGAGTGTTTCCGCTTGATGGGTGTTCGCGACAACGTAATCGGCACGATGCAGAGCAGCAATGCCCAGGCAGCCGAACGTCTGCCCGACTGGAAGGGCAAGGGCAAACCCGAAGACATGGCTATATCTGCCTCACAGCAGTACAAGCAAGCTGGAAACAGTATTTGTATAGATGTTTTAGCATATCTGTATCAAAATCTTTTCTACCCCGCACCGCCCAAGCCTCGCCCTGGCGAGCAGCTCTCACTCTTCGACGACCTCGAAGACACATTACCCGACCTTCCGCCCACCGCAGCCGACAAGAACGAGGAGAAGATATTCCTCACCACGTTCTCCGGCTACGACTCGCAGCTCATGGCAGCCGATGTGCTACGCGAGTGGCATCCCGACTTCCGATGGACGTGCAAGGGATGGAGCGACATCGACAAATACGCCTGTCAGATGCACAACCTCGTCTTCCCTCAGTTTGCTGACTGCGCCCTGGGCGACATCACCAAGATTGACTGGCACGAGGTGAAAGACTCGCTCCAAGGCCGCGAAGTGGACCTCTTCACCTATTCCTCGCCCTGTCAGGACATCAGTCAGGCTGGCAAGCAGATGGGCTTGCAGGATGGCAGCGGCACCCGAAGCGCACTGCTTTGGCGTGTGGCGGATGCCGTGGAGGTGCTTCGCCCGAAGTATCTCTTGCAGGAGAACGTGGCGGCACTCGTAAGTCAGAAGTTCATGCCCGACTTCCAGAAGTGGCTCGAAAACTCTCGTCGCTCGGCTATGTGAACCGTTGGGCGCGACTCAACGCCAAGAACTATGGTGTGCCACAGAACCGCGACCGTGTGTTCTGCCTCTCCATGCGCCGTGACGTAGCCTTCGACTATCAGTTTCCCGAACCATTCGAGCTGCGTACTCGACTGGAGGACGTGTTGGAAGAAGAGGTAGCCGACCGCTATTTCCTCAAAGACGATGCCGTGAGAAAGTTTCTCAAGGCTAATGACTCCGACAACGCCCTCTTCGTGCAGTTCGACCTGCCACCGACTCACGAGGCAGCGATGTTCCTAAAGACGTGGCTCACGTTGTGGATGCAAGCAGCCGATGGTTGGAAAAGGACATCTACAAGTCTTCAGCTCGCCCTTTACTCGGCAAAGCAGAAAGTGGAGTTGTCTTATTCCGTATTCACGGAAAAGGGGGTGGCTGCATTAGGCAATGAGTTTCAACGGTTGTTCAAGGAGAATATGGAGAGGAATAAGGATGGAGTGTAAGCTGACCCACGTCGCACCTCCCTTCCGTCTGAATGGGGGTAGCGGACAAATGGCCAATGTGACGGACGGATGTTGTGCGGCAACCATAACCACACGCTACGAGGCTATCGGACCTACCAACATCCTCACGCTCGCCCACTATCCAATGACAGTAGTATTGTATGAGTTTGAATAATGGTTTTTATAAAAGCATTAAACCCTGATAGTGTCTCTACCTCTCCCGTGTTATGTCGATGCGTTAAGTCGCAGTACCAACGCAATTCTTTGGTGAATTTCATTAAGCCAACGGGGAGCAGGGCAGCAACGGCAGTAATAGTAGAATATGATTGAAAAGATTGGTAACATTTATTACGACAAGTGGAAGTCCGGTTTTGATGGCAACATCTGCGGCACTAAAGGAATATACCTCACCCTAACCTTGTCAACACAAACGGGGGGGGTACTGATTGAATATGAATAACAACCCTCGCCCCATCGTCCTCGGCTCCTATAGCCCCTCGCAGAACGGCATTATCGTGTCACCACACGGCATAGCTTTGTGCATAGCCGGTGGGGGTAAGGGTCACGACGTGGACAAACCGAAAATATTGATAGAGTATGATTAAATACAACCTATTATGCTTAACATTCATTTGATACACGAAGTCAGAACCGAACACGCGAAAGCCGTGCGTCGCTTAATAGGCACTAACGACTTTCGTGATAAGGAATGGCATCTGCGTCAAGGATGTCTGATGCAATGTATAGGTACGTTTCTCACGACAGACAATCTGATTGCAATATGCTACGAATAAGAATAGCAGCCTTCCGAGGTCGCCCGTTGAATGGTGATGGTTACTCCTACATTCAGCGAATGGAGATCAACGTTGGAGGTACAACTAACACTCTCACCTCAGTTGGCATAAACAACATGGTATTTATAACGTATGATTGACAAAATCCCTTTTGTGCAACGCACATCCCTGCTCTGCCCACGTCGTGGGGGGTATTCCACGGCATTGTCCGCACGCTACGATGGATGGGCAGGACTATACGACGAGCACGGGCAGCACACCATTGTGTTGATAGAATATGATTGACAAGTATTACATCGGATGGGTACGCAGCGGCAAGGACGGCAAGGGCCTCGTAAAGTACCGACCGCGCAAGCGGATAGCCAATGCCGTGACCGCATCGCCACCCGGCGGCTTTGCCGATCCTCGCGACGGACTGGGCAACACCACGCCCCATATAGAATATGAGTATGAGTAAAAATGTAATAAAACCATAAAACATAGAGACAATGAAACATCAGAAATGGAAAAAGCGCAATGCAGATGCAAGGCGTTATAGAGATTTGGTAGCCGAAAACGAGGCAATGAAACTAAAAGAATGCCGTTTTGCCAAAGGCTATAAAAGAGTAGTAAAGAAACTCTTCAATCTGGAAAACAAGTATAAGGATGTGGTGGATGAACTGGAATTTAAGGAGGCTAATCTTAAAGAGATTCATAAGAGCTATGTCGCCGTCTGCAACGCTAATATAGCGCAAGGGCGTGAGACCGACAACCTCAGAAACGAGCTTGCCAAATTGCGAAGCGAGAACGCAGACTTAAAGCAAGAGCGCCGCACCCTTATCGACTTACTTGAGGAAAAAGGGTTCACTCTCGTCAAGAACACCGAATGTCCTCACGACATGGTGGAGACTGGAGACCCGTTCTGCAACGAAAATCCCGAAACAGTAAGAGTGGATAGCTGCGCATGTTGGAATTGTGAATATTTCTGCCTCCGGCTGAAGGACAGAGGCAAGATAGTTTGCAAGGAAGGGCAAAAACGGAATCAGCAAGACAATAATGTCGCTGTTGTATAATATGTAATAAAAACTATAGAAACAATGAAAACAGAAGAAATCAACCCTGGCGACATCCTTTACGAAAAAGAGCGAAATTTGTTGGTGAAGGTGGCGCGAGTAGATGAAGATGGAGTTGTGAAATGTTCGGCATATACTGATATGGAAAGAATATTCAAGACAGTACCTCCACCCTATCGCATAGGCACACACACCGCCGATGCCTATATTCCGGCTACTGACGTGCAGCGCAAGTATATGGAGAGAAATCTGGCAGTATGCAAGTATGTAAATCTGCCTAAGAACAACCGTATGGAGACGCTTGCCTACATCATCGCCGATTTGAAGGCAGAGAACGTGGAGCTTGAGCAGCGCGTGCATCAACTCATGGATGACTACAATGAAGCCGTGCGCCAACAGCACGGACTTGAGATGCGCAAGGATGAAAACTCTTCCAAGCAGACGCTTGGCGAGATGATGAAGATGCGCGACCATTGCGACAAATTGGAAAGAGAGAGAAGGAGTAAATGAAGACGTATATAAGAGATGCTGGAGAATGACACCATTCGCACCCTCGTAGTCGGTATGATGCCGACTTCTTTGCGTGACAATATATTCGAGAATAGATGCAGAGTTTATTCTACAAAGGGTTTAAGCCCTTCTTGTCTTACGCATACAGGCGGTAACCAAGAGATAAAAGTATTTGTGGAGCTGTGAGTAACACCACCCCATATATAGTATATAAATTTGAATAAGACATGAAGCTCAGAATTATTCCAATGGAGGCCTATACATCATGTATTTGGCTCAGTATAATCTGAAAACGGTGAAACGAGTAATGGAATAGGAAATATGGAAAAGAAATTGAAAGATTACCTGGAGTGGCGGTTTCGCACGAACAACCATCCTAAGTATTTGAAATACTGCGGGCAGTGGATAAAAAAATCTATTGCCCGACCAGCTCTCGTATTTCGAGAAAGAAAGAACGAGGCTCCTCAATAAGGGGGTGTATCATTAACATTTTTATTGTAAATATTTATAGAGCAAAATAAAATGAAAAGAAACAAAAAATACATCGTGACTATTGACGATGATTATTTACAGGTGCTTTATCGTCAGGGCAATGCTGACACATTGGAGAAGAAAGGCCTAATTTTGAAGGAAGTTATAAAGGAAGTAAAATCGTTTCTTCGGGGTGAGACTTCTCTACTATTTGTATGGAATGCCAAGTATGGAAAATCCATATCCATAACGACATTGCCTAATCCTACACTTAGGGACTATCGTAGGCAGAATAAGAGAACGAGGATTATTTGATGTAGGGCAAACGGATTTATAGAAGCGAATTATGAAAGACAAAAAAGGAACTTTGATTTACCAGCCTCGTGGTGCGGCTGGTGAATATGCTAAATGGGCTGTGAACCTATACAATGGTTGCTCAAATGGCTGTACCTATTGCTATAATCGAAGGGGAATACTGAGTCATGCGTTTGGCAACCAGCCGGTGTTGGCAGCACCGATAAGGAAAAAGGCAGAACATTTTGAATTGATGAACAGATTGCGTCCACACGAAGCTGAAGATTGGCGTTATAATGTTAAACACTTTGAGAAGGAAGCCGTGGAGGAAATTATTGAAAATGATATTTTCACAATCGGACTTCAGACATTGATGATAGACGGTGGTGTCTTTATGTCATTTAAGTGCGATCCTCTTTCTGAACGAACACAACGGCTTCATTTTTTTGCTATGCAAAAACTGATGCGAGAGGGCATTCCTGTGACGCTGCTCACCAAGAACACGGAATGGATGAGCTATACTCTTTGGGCGGCAAAACTTGTGAATTTGGCTTGCGGACTTATCAACGATAGGAGATTACTTACCATAGGTTTCACTATCACGGGTTGTGATGAGCAAGAGCCTAATGCACCGTCTACAAGCGAGAGGGTAGAGGCACTGACTCGTCTGCGTTATGTATATGACATTAAGACCTTTGTGTCGCTTGAACCTATTATCGACTTGACACGTGCGGAAATGGTAATAGAGTGTACGAAAAAGCATACCTCGGAGATACGCATCGGTTGTATGTCGCCACTGAAACGCGACCGCTATTTGCCCATTGACTTTATGAAGTTTGTAGAATATGTTTATCAGCAGTGTAGACAGGGTGTAAACTTCTACATCAAGGACAGTATGATACGCCAGGCGTGTTTCATGCCCGACAAGATAAAAAGTCATTGTCTTGATTTGTTGATTGAAATGACGGGCGATAGGTATGTGAATGAGAGTTTTGAAAGTGATAAAGATGATTGATTATATGGCGCATGGTTAGGGATAGCGGGGGAGTTTCTTTGCGTAATTTGCATTTCACTCCACCTACACCGCCATCATAATCAGCACGCCCTGAAGGGGCAGAAGCTCTTAGCCCAGGGCATCGCCCTGGGTGTAATGGCAATCGGCAATGCGCCCTGTAAGGGCAAAAGCCTTATATATTGTTAGAAGTAATAAAACTAATACATATAGATATGAAAAAGTTAATGGAAACAAAACGTAAATATACAGATGATCCGGGCTCTGATAAGGGAGCCATACACTTGATGATTAACCGTACATGTACTAACTCCTGTCCCGTTTGCTGCAACAAGCAGTACGACCTCGATACGGTGCCTGTGGCAACTGTAGAGGAGTTGAAGGCAGCACATACTGTTATGCTTACTGGTGGAGACCCATTCTATGTGACTGGTATCATAGATATATGCTCACACCTGCGCCATGATTATCCTAACATCAAGCAGCTATATATCTATACTTCTGGTGAATGGATGTTTGCCAACGAGGAAGTAATGGTCCACTACGATCAACTCTTTACCTATGTGAATGGCATAAACTTTTCGCCTAAAAACAAGTGCGACTATGCGGCGATTAAGAAGATGCTGACGAATCGAGATTTTGCGTCAGGGTTCATCACCCATGCTCGTAGCAATCGCATCATCCTTATGCCTAACGACTTTATGACTTGTGAGGAGCAGGAGAAATTCATCGAGAGCCTACATCTCAAAGGTTTGGCTTTCTTTGGTACAAAGTTTGAAGTGGAATATCGGGAATGGCAGGAGGAGTTTAAGCCTAACGGAGGCGTGTGGCGCAGACTGCCAGTATTCTTGTAATGATAACCATCCCCACCCACAAAGCATTTTGTAATGCTGAAGTAAGAAAATAAGTAATATCTAATCATATTATATCAAAAGATTGTACATTTATTCATTTTTTTCAAAAAGAAGGGTAGCCGTTGTGATAACGTCTGCCCTTCGCCTTTCTATTCAAATATCGAAACTCAAAAATCCCTTATCTGCCACTCGGCAGCACAAACCAACCGCCACCGACTCGGAAGAACTTGCAACCTAAATATAGCGTATCGAAGGCATCCGTAAAATCGGTACGGTTTTCCAAGGGTAGCGTGTCTTCACTCTCGGGCTTCTTCTCCTGACTCTTATCTTTGTGGAAGCCCTTGTATGAAATCTGTACCTCGCACAGTTGCATGGCAATGATAAGATCAGGATTGTTCACCTGGTTAATACGGATGGCAGGGTAGGAGAGGTGAGCCAGTCCGTCGTTGATAATCTTGTGCTTTACCTCGTGCTTCTCGGGAGCACCCATATCTATGGCTGTCACGTTCCAACCTCGCTTCTCTAATTCTGCAATCACTGTCATATAGAACCGCTCGTCTGACGAAGCGTAGGATGCTCCCTGCTTAGCCGTGGCATCATAGAAATACGTCACGTCGCGGTTGATGGCCCGCTTAGGTGCGTAATAATCCGAAAAATCGGCTATCAGTTCGCGCAGCTTTCGCTCGTTCTTCACATAAAAACTCTTGATGACGTTCAGACATTCCATTCCGTCACGCTCGTACATCTGGCCAACCACAAGCGTATTGATGTTGGCATTGTAATCCAAGGCTATATATAAAGGCAGGGAGTTGATGCAGTCAGAGTCCTGGCGCGAGTCGTTGCGCTCGCCCAACTCCTTGAAGTCGGGTTGGTAACTCTCGCTCGTGACGCGCTTGCCGCCGATGATACCCGTTACTTTTTTTGTGCTAAAATTTGCTTGATTTAAAATATCCTCATCTGGAATATACCCGTGAACATGATCGATGTCGAGGTTGGAGTAAAAGCCGTCATTACTTTTTTGAATCTTTACATTCAGAATTGAAACGGCGAAAGTGTAGGGTGGAAGGTCTCGCTTCATCTGACGGATATAGTCTTCACCCAGAATATCCACATTGTCGAGGGATGATGCACGGCGCACGCAGAAAGCCACTCGTCGCAACTCTCTTAGGTAGTCATCAGCAAACTTTTTTGAGCGCAAGAACATCTGCATCTCAAAATCCTCTTCAGGCGTGATAAGGTATTCGTAATCGTAAATCAGTTCGGCATCTTCCTGCGGAATAAGTTTATAGTTGACAGCCATCTCCACCATACCCTTTGTGACGTGTAGACCATGGTTGGGCATAATCTTGAACTGTCCCTCATGCTTCATCATCTTCAGAGCCACGGCACGGATCATTGTGCGCAGTTCCTTTGACACCACATGAACCGAGTGACTGGTCTTCTTGGCGTTATACAGCAGGTCGTTGTAGCGTATCACCTTGTCGGCGTATTCCTCCAACTGCTCCTGCACCCATCGGTAGGTCTTGCCCTTGAAAGGACCTGTCTCCACGGTCATATCCAACTTTTCCTCCTCTTTTTCCAGCCACGAACCTTTGGCTGTGAGCGAGGCATCCGAGAGGAAGCGCGTACTCTTATACATCGGATTGTAGTCCGAGAAGTTGATGCTGCCCAATGGGTGCGTCTGTCCAGAAAGAGCAGGCATCAGCTCGTCCGTCACTTTTTTATAAGGGAAGAATCTCGCCTCGTCGCCCACCATTGCCGAGAAGGTGTAGGAGTTGGCAGAGGCGGTCTGCGAGAGGGATATTAACACCCATCCGGCACCATTCGCCAACCAAATGTAATTATCGTAATTCTTGGGCTTGAAGATACTTTCCTGAGCGTGCTTAGGCGGTCGTCCCCAACCGAAGTGTATGCCTTGCGTAAAGCCGAACATACGCTCCATTGCTGCCATCGTACTCGGGATGGTCTTGCCGAAACCTTGTTGACGGCTCACCGCCACCCATGCGCCGAGCATACCAGGCATCGAGTTGCTTGCCGTCCAGACATAGGGAGCCACCAAACCGTCGGTCTTACCCACACGGCGGGCAGCAATCACTCGCTCATCCTTGGCTCCCATGTATAGAGACTGCTGCTGGAATTTAGTTAAGTATATATTATGTGGTTGCTGCATAGTTGAGTTTTGAGTTTTGAATTTTGAGTTGGTCGGCAAGCCGATTTTGAATTATCCAATTTTGTGTTTTTGTGTTTTTTTGTGTTTTCTGTTGTCCTATCCCCTCAGTTGAACCATTTCACAGTTGTCTCTCCCTTATATCCTTTCTCCCACACGAACCATGCGTAAGCCGCGGCGCTGCTGCCGTAAGCCTCGAAGTCGCCATTCATAGCGCATTTCAGTCGTGACGAGCTTACCCAAACACGAATGGGGGGGGTAGAACGGAAGAGAGCGCGTCGAGCCTTACCTTCGAGGAAAGTCAGCTTTAGGAACATCGCCACCTTCTTACCTTTTGGGATGATGCTCAGAGCCTTCTCCACAAACTGCTGCGCATACTTGTAGGGTGGATTGGTCACGATGTTTCCGTCCCACGCCAAATTATCAATAGCGAGGAAGTCGGCTACCTCGCCGTACCCTCTATCCACAAGGTCGCGGCTCACCACCTCATACCCCGCTGCCTTCAGCACCTCGCTCATGTGACCCTCGCCACACGACGGTTCAAGGATCCTGCCCTCAAACCGCTCCAGCTTGCACAGCCATTCCGTCGCCTTCGGTTCTGTGGCATAGTAATCCTCCCGCTGCCGATCCGCATCCGTATGGTTGCTTGCGCCTAACGTCTTGAATACAGCAGCCGAACCGCCTACCCAGTCTTTAGCCATTGTCAGCCTCCTTTCCGCATTTAATTGAATAGTTCATGTCTTTTACATTTTGAATTGTCTTTTCAAGAAAGAATTACTCTTTATGAGATCTATCATTTCCTTCTCTGAGTGTAAACCCTCCCAAAATACTTCAGTATGTGAATAATTTCTTTCATCGTCAACAGAGAACGGCACGGCATAGTTGGTATATACAACGCCGTGATGCTTTATCAAGTGGCGACCCGGATTCTTGTAGATGTTATCAATCCACTTTTCGTTGTCACATTCAGTCCAAATTTTATATTCTTCGTGGGTAATGGCTTTGTCTATACCCATAGGATAGTGACCTGCCCTGCCGTTGCCTTCTGTCCCGAAATAGATAATCTTTGCCATATCGTGATTGTTTTTATGTTGTTTTAAAATTCATCAAAATCCAGTTCCATCTGCATGAACTTCTCGGCATACCATCGTTTGTATGATTTGCCCGAAATCCACCAGTCGTAGATGTTCTCCGCTATTTCGTTTTCTTGCTCCTCTGTCAAGCGGTCAGAAGAGGAGCTGGACGAAAACCCTGGCGCTGGAGATTCCATACACCTTGGTTTTGTCTCCAGTGTCCCGGGTCTGGATGTTTGATGTAGCCGCCTGTGTCCTGAGCAATCCTCTGACGTTTCTGAGAGGCATCCAGTCCTTGCGGATGTTCCACCAGATATATTCTCTTTTGAATAGCCCCTCCACGTTTCGGATAGCCTTGATAGCCCTTATCCAGTTGCGCTTGATATGCGGATAGCGTTCATTCTCGATGTGCTTCTGCTTTGCAGACGACATAGGGCAGCCGATGCAGCCTATGCGATGCCAGCCCTCGTCGTAGAGCGAGCAATGAGGAACCTTCACCACATCATTAAGAAACTCCCATACGTCTTGCTCGGTCCAATAGATGATGGGCGAAATCAAAAGACTCTCTTTGCCGTGTATGCAACCTAACGTCTGTTCTTTATCAGCGTTAGTGATATTCACGCCCTGCTCTTTAGATTTACGGCGAGCACGTTTTGCCCTCTGCTCCTGTCGGTATTCGTCCAACCCGTCAAGATTGCCACTAAACTTACGGCTATTTATTTCCACCTCGTTGCGCTTGGCTCTTCGAGAACTCTCAGCTTTGCGTATGCCGATTAGCGTCACCTTGCCAGCACCTGCCGTTTCCTTATATTCAGCGCAACACCAACGCACACGCATAGTGGGCAGAATCTTCTTTTCTACGGCAATCTGGAAGATGGATTTGCCTGGCTTTATCAGTTCCACCTCGTGATAGTTCTTTTTTACGAAACGTATCACTTCGGGAGGATCAACGCTCGTAAGATTCATGTGACCGCGAAATTTCACTCCCGCCAACTGTGTCATGTGGTAAAGAGCCTGCGAGTCCTTTCCACCACTAAACGCCAAGTAATATCCGTTCTCGGCATCATAGTTCAGAGCTATCTTCTCTGCTTTTTGCAGCAGCTCCACCGAGTGAAGCATCTTCTTCCGCAGTCCTTCCGAAGCTCGCTCCAATGCTTCGGAAAGCGTAATGTCTATGTTCATGCCTTTATAAAATTGTTATTCATTTTACCCATATCATCAATGGTTTTTATTCAACCCATCAATGGATATGTTTTTGCCGAGGTTCGAACCTTTTGACCGAATCGTTCGAACCTTTTGATGAAATCGTTCGAACCTCCGTTTTCCCCATGTGCTAACACTTTCGATGAAAAGGACTAACACTTTCGTTTCAATGTGTCGGCACATCCGATGAAAAGATACTTCTATTTTGTTTCCGTTCATTCCGCGTCGTCCGTTGGTTCCTCATGCCGCATCGGCATTTCCTTTTCATTGGAGTCGTCCTTCTCCTCCATGTACTCGAAGTAGTCGGGCTCATTCTCTTTGCCTACAGCCTGCAGGGTTTCCTCTTCGGCTATCTCCCGCATATCCTTTGCCGTAAGACCGTACTTGCGGGCCAGACGAAGCTTCTCCTCCTCGGTGTAGTTGATGCGGTCGCGCTTCACGATGCTCACGTCCTGCGTGATGGCAATGCGGCTCATGTCCGGCATCTCGTCCGTAGCGTCCTTCTCCTCGATGAAGTTGCCATACACATTGGCTATGGCTTGCATACCCTTATCCACCGCACGATCGTTGTTTTGCTGCTTGCCCGTGCGTATCAACCATTCGGCAGACGAGAGGTACATCGCCTTATGGCGCGGGCTCTCGTCGGTCTGGAAGAACCGTATAAGATGGTTGCACACCAACACGTCGTTGTTCAGTTCCGTCACCGTGCGCGGCTTGATGTTTCCCTCGTCGTCGATGGTGATATGCAGCGCAAGCACCATGTCTTGCGCCTCTTTGTTGCCCTGTGCCGCCTGGTTCATAAACAGCTCGTAGTCGCGTCGAGCAATGTTGCGACAGACGGTACGCGGATCAATGTCCTTGTTTTGCGTCCAACGCTTGTAAAATTCTGCACACACCTGCATCCTATATCTCTGCTCCAGCTTTGGAAAGGCAGTCTCAATCGACGTGCCGTAACTCAGCCATTTGTTGATGCGGGCGAGCGTGTTCTCGGTTATTTGGCTCATGTTAGTATTGTCTGTTTCGTGGTCATTATGTTCGTTGTTCAGAACAACGACAACTGCCTACACACATTCCCTCTTTCCGTTTGGTGTTTGGGAACATAGATTCGCTCGTGTACGAGGTTGTTGGCTGTGGCAGATAGTGTAGAGCGATGAGTGAACTCTTCTATGCAGTCGAAGCGGTCGGTGGGCATTTGATAAGAGGATATGAATACGGCTTGTGTCTGTCGCTCACACCACTGATAGAAACGCTCATAATCGAAGCCATCCTTTTTCTCGATATATCTGTTTGTGCCTTCGTATGGAATATCGCAATAAATCACGCTGTCTTCGGGTACTGTGACTTCTTCGTAGTCAAGCACAGAGGACGTGATGGGTAGAAACTGCCCCCCCCTCAAACGATTGCTGTTGGAAGTGACCTAACTTGTTGAAGTAATGCTCCACGGCAAGGTATCGCTTCTGCAGGTCTTGTATAGGGTCGATGAACGAGAGGTCGTGACCGAGCTCTTTGCCCAATGAATAGTCGCTGAAGAATATGGCATAGTGTATGGCTTTCTTCAATGACTCAATCTCCTTAGAATAAAGATAGGTGTGGAGGTTATTGCCAAACGACCACACCACAGCCACATAAGGGTCTGTGTCCTTCAGTCGAAAGAAGTCTTCACGGCTAATCCATCGGCTTTCGTCGTTGTACTTGCCGTTGAGGGCATCAATGAAGAGCGTAGGACACATCCAGTTTATATCATTTATATGTATATGCTCATATTTGCCCATGAGCAGAGCCGCATGGCTCACGGCGCATCCTCCGCAGAACAAATCTACGAGGTGGGTGCGCTTAGGCAGTAGGCGAACAATGCGCTCTGCCAACTTGTTTTTGCTGCCTTTGTAGGGTAGTCCGTATCTCATATCTTCCTTTGTTGTTTATGGTCATCCGTTGTTCACGTTTGCAAAGATAGATAATCCCCATTCCCCCATACGGACATACCCCGCACCCCGCATCCCCACCATGTCCCTACGCCACCAACAAAACCCATTATCTTTGCCTATACATTAAACAGGATAATAATAACAACACAAAAACAAAACACAACAATGCAAGCAGCTCCAACTATCACGCGCATCATAGCCGGTCTCATCGGCGTGCTATGGTGCCACATCGAACCGTCGTTCAACTACATCGCGGTATGCTTCTCCGCTCTTCTGCTCGACTGCTACACTGCCTGGCGGTGCAACCGACGTATCTACACGCGCTATCGGGATGCTATCAAGCGCAACCCCAAATGCAAGATGGACGGCAAACTGAAATCCAAGAAGATGGCCAAGATGGTGCAGGACTTTTCCGTCCTCATTCTCGCCATTTTCCTCGCCACTGCCATTGACACCATCGTGCTCGACTTCATGAATCCGCTCCACCTCGCCAATTATCTCGCCGCCCTCTACTGCGGTGTGCAGTTCGTCAGCATTCTGGAGAACGAGAGCACCTGCAACGGTGCTGCATGGGCACGGGTGATGCAAAAGATTGTGGCAGACAAAACTGAGCGACACTTCAACATAAAGCTCAAGGAGCTCATTGAAGATAAAAAGGAGATAGAGAAGAACGAGACGGCAAGTGACGCGGACGGCGAATATTGAATGACAACCAAAAACTTAATTGACTATGACAATAAGCAATATACTCGAACACTGGGCCACCATCTACAAGCCCCTATCACATAAACCCGAAAGTGGACGATTGGAAGATCAGTCGTTTTTCCGCATCCGCTACATAGACCTTGAAAACATCTTCTCTCGCAATGCCAACATCATCCACTCGCCGTGTATGCTGCAAAGTGTAACGAGTACGGGAGAGCTGAAAGGCACACGGAAAGCGGAAGTGAGCCACCAGGTGTGGTTGCTCTCAAAGGTAAAGGACACGGCACAGACGCTTGGCCGCTTTGACGGATTGAAGTTGGAACAGGCGGCCAATGACCTTGTGGAGTATTGCGAGGATTTGGCATCGTGGCTGTTGGAGGTGAAGCGCACGGGAAAGTGTCCCGTCACCAACCGCTCGTTTGCCGACGACGCGCAACTGCTTGCCGAACTGAAGGCGATAGACGCAGACAGTATCAGTTATGGCGTTGTGCCCGACCTCTATTCGGGTCAGTGGCTCATTGCCGGCATAGACTGGCGCAGCACCAAGCCGCTCTATCGCTTTGGTTGTAATGGCAACGGCAAATACATCACGCAGAAGGAATAAGCAACATAATTGTATCACGAAAATGACTCGTCCTTAAATATGTAAAAGGGCAGGGATAATGTTTTATTTTAAGTAGAAATGGCAATAAAAATATATGAACCTCCAAAGCCTCTTAATGAGGTTGTTGGTGGATGGATGCGTCAGGCAGAAGATGAACTTCGCGCCAATTTCCAAACGCAGCGCATTTACCCTGCCGAAATTTACAAAGGTTGGCTTGACGAGAATGAAAGAAGAAAAGCCTATGCACAGTTACATCCTGATAAGGACGTGTGGTATTCTACTGGAGAAGGTTATGCGAGCATCAGAGCCGAAGTTATCAATGCTTCCAACCCGAACAATGTCACTGTGGGCATTTCGCATATAGCTCACATGCAGTTTGCCGATATGGGTGTGGGCATCTGGGGCGCTTATGATGATATAAACCGAAGGAAGAAAGCCCGTCCTAACACTCGGTATATCAGTAGCTGGGTGCCATCGTTGGGCGAAACCCACCGTCCCGGAATTATGTTTAAGGCTCGTACCATCCAGCGCAGGATGGAAAACTATCTGATGAATTTTTATGGATTGTCTTTGGAGGCACGCTTCCTGAAAGCTACGGTTATCACGGAAAAGCCTTTCGAGATTATAGGATAACAATATTTAAACGATAAGATTATGGCAAGTAAACAAACTCGCAGAGAAATATACATTACCTGTAATGGCAAGTCTGCCGACGATATGATCAAGACGCTCACGGGCCATTTGCAAGGGTTGAATAGCCAGCTCGAGAAGTTGAGGGCCGAAGGAAAAGGCGAAACCAGGGAGGCAAAAGAACTTGCTTCTGTGTCTAAACAACTGAGCAAGCAACTGAAGGAAAACATTAGCGACACGCAACTGATAGACAAGGTGATACGCAACCTTGCGGGTAGTTCCACAAAGCAGTTACGTGCTGCCCTACAAGCTGTGCGCCGTGAAATAGCAAGAGCATCAGAATCTTCTGGCAAACTGCCACAACTGCGGCAACAGTTTGCGGCTTTACAGGCGCAGATTGACAAGAATACAGGGGCTATACGTAAGCAGGGTGGGGCATGGAGCACCGCTTTGAAAAATCTTACGGCATACGTCGGATTGTTTGGTGCGTTTAATATGATAAAATCGAAGCTGACAGATATTCTCACGCTAAATTTAAAATATTCCGACTCTTTGGCTAACGTTCGTAAAGTAAGCAACCTTTCAATGGCGTCGGTCAATGATTTGTCGCGTCAGTTGGCAAAGGTGGACAGCCGAACTTCGCTCGAGGGCTTAACACAGTTGGCCTACGTGGGTTCTCGTATGGGCATGGGAAAATATGGAGCTGAAGGGTTGGCTGAATTTGCCAAAGCAAGCGACCGTGTGAATGTGGCCTTGAAGGAGGATTTGGGCGATGATGCCATGCTTACATTGTCAAAGTTTGTGGAGACAATGGGCGAGGTGGAGAAACATGGTGGAAACATCAGCGATGCTTTTGACGCCGTTTCAAGTTCTATCTTCAAGTTGGCTTCTACCTCTACGGCCAACGGCGGCAATATCCTTGAATTTGCAAAGCGACTGACGGGTCTTTCTAAGGTGTCGCATATTACGAGCGACCAACTTTTAGGCCTTGCCTCTGCCAGTGACTCTTTGATGTTAATGCCCGAAGTGGCAAGTACTGCTTTCGGTAAGCTGATAAGTAGTTTGTGGAGCAACTATCACGAGATAGAAAAAATGCTCGGTATGCAAGAGGACTCATTGAAGGGCATGATGGAGAAAGGACAGACCATGCAGGCATTGGTAAAGGTGCTTGAAAGCGTGAGCGATAAGAACCTTAATTCGATGGACGAATACTTTAAAGAGTTTGGTTCTGACGGCCAGCGCCTGAAGAGTGTTATCGTGACGATGGCTCAGAATGTGGATGTGCTAAAATCGCATTTGCAAGAATCAAGCGAAGCTTATGAGGATGCTACTGCCGTACAAAAGGAATACGCCATACAGCAAGAGACAGCGCAAGCTATTGTTGAGCGGGCCAATAATATGTGGGAAAAGGCTTTTGTGAATCCTGAAGGTATTGATGCCGTGAAGGAAATAGCAAAGGCGTGGTATGACTTTTCAAAGACGTTGACACAATCACAGCCATTCTTGCTTTCAGTTAAAATACTGATGTGGGAGTTGAAAGAATCCATATCCATGTTGCTTACAATACTTCCCGGACTGGTGGCTTATATGGGTACTCGCGGCTTGGTGTGGGCTTTCTCTAAACTGTTGCCGTTGATGATAGGTGTGTCGGGCAGTGGTATCGTGAGTTTCTTTACGCTTCTCGGCAGCGCGATTATGGGCAGCCACATGTCGATGCTTCGCTTGGTTGCATCGTGGCGAACTTTGAGTTTGGCCATGAAGACAAATGTAATTGGACTTGCTATTTCGCTCGTGGCCGAACTCGGTGTGTGGATTTATAGTCTTGTGAAAAAGACGGATGATGCTACGAAAACGATGGAAAAATTCGACCGGTCGCTGGATGCTGCTAACGACAAGGTAAATCAATCTGTTGCTGAGTTGGATGCTTATTATGGGGCTATTAAAAGAGCGAAGAAAGGCTCTTTGGAATATCAAGCGGCCATTAAGGTGTATAACGACAAGTTTGGTATCTATTTCAGGAAACTTCAGAAAGAAAATGGAATGGTGAAAGACTTGGCAGCATCTTATCGTGAGGCGGCAAAAGCTATTCGTGCAAAGATATACTTAGAGATGGAGCAAAAGGATAGGGATAAGTTTGTAAAACCTCGAGTTGCTTGGGCGTTGGACAGGTTAAACGAATATGGGACGATTGCTCCTGCTGGTTTTGGGATGGAGATGCTGCAAGCCTATACGAAAAGTACGTATAATAAGTCCATGGGCGCGATCGAAAAAGAACTTGCCAGGAGATTTGGCGCAAAAAACTTGCCGGAGGTTCTGACTTATATAAAGCAGGGGCGGGAACCTGTGAATCGAAATTTTTCGGCGGCTGATTTTCGACTATATAATGCTTTGCTTTATGTTCGCCAGGAACGTGCTGCCAATAATGCGGGTATTGCTGTTGATAAAAAGTATAAACCCGTCAGAAAATCGATGGATGATTATATTCTTTCCACTACTGGCGGTGTAGAGGAATTGAATATTCCTGGAGGTAATGGCCATAGTGGGCATACTGGTCGTACTGGTACCGGAGGTCATACAGGTACCGGAGGTCATACAGGTACTGGTGATGACGAGGATGAAAGAGAGGAGCAGAAGGCGAAGGCGCGTGCTAATGCTCTCGTTGCTAACATAAAGGCTTTCTATGAGGAGCAGAAAAGAAAGTATTTGGAGTGGGTTGTTCAGATGAATGCCGATGGCGAGAAGGTGAGTGAGGGTCAGCAACAAAAGATGCTTGACCACTTAGACGCACAGATGAACACTGCGCTTGGCACTGCTCGCCAGTCTATTACCACGCTTGGTGACGGTTGGCAAAAGTTTTTGGAACAAATGCCGAATGATGTACTTGTTAAGAACGATGAGACTTCTAAGGCGTTGTTGGAGGCGATGGGTAAATCTGATATTAAGGAGCTTCATGCGCTCTTTGAAAAATTGTCGGGTGATTTATCGCGTGAAAATAATCAGACGCTTGCCGAGAACCTTGGTGCATTGCTTGACCAGATATTTGCCAACGGATCAAAAGAATTGCGCGAAGCCGCTGAGAAGTTGCTTGCGCAGCAACGTGAGATACAGAAGATACTCAATGAGAATGACTACACGGGTGCGGTAAATCGTGAGACTCGCAGTAATTTTGACAAACTCGGTTTCTTAAATCCTGCAAAGAATGTAAAGGAGGATACTTCTGAAGGATTAACAACAATGAACAAAGCCTTTGACGCTTTGACCGAAAAGGCGCGTTCTTCTGTTGCTGAGTTGTATAAGTTGAATCCTGAGAGCAAGACATTCCATGATGAGTTTCTGTCATATTTGTCTGTTGCTAATGAAGGATTTGATTTCACTTCTCTTAATGCGCAGAGTTTGAAAGCACTTTATATTGAGCTAATCAAATATACGGATAGTTACACTGAGGCTGAGAAACGCGAATATGATAAGGCGAAAAAAATTGCCGACCAAATGTGGGCGGTAAATAAGCGCAACATTGCCCAGCAGGAGCGTATCCGCAAGATTCAGCATGAGAGTAATCTTTTCGGCAAGCGCACCAACCTTCTGTCAAACCTCGGGCTGGCAGACCTCACCGCCGACCCGGAGGTGGAGTTGATGAAGGCTCGTATGCAGGCAGCGGAGGATTACTACGAGTATGTGAAAGCCAACTTTCGAAACAAGCAGCTCATTGATGAAGCGGAACGTGCCCGCCAGGAAGCCGAACTGAATTACGCCAATCAAATGGCAACCGCCATGAAGTCGCGCCTCTCGCAGATGAAGGAACTTGTGCAACCTATTGAGGATTTCGGTGGTGCCGTAGGACAGGCTCTCGCAGAAATGCGCCATGATGCCGAGAGTGCAAATAAGGCTATCAAGAACGCCCTCAAATCTATGCTGGAGTCGTGGGGAAAAATGGCACTCAACGATGTGAACACGCAGATGTGGAAAGCCATCAACGATGCCGCAGCTAAGGGGGGTCTGGCAAAGGCGCAGCCGGGTATCGAAGAAGCGCGTGCCAATGCGAAAACAATATTACCAAGTAATGAAGAGGATTTTTTTGCTAACTTTAGAAATATAGGCACTGCAGATAACCCTGTATGGGTGCGAATGGTAAATGGCATTCCGGAACGAGTGAATGGACAGCCCCAAGCCGTTCCGTTATCTCCGACTGGAAAAATAGTGCAGAATCCGGATGGTACGTATGGCGTTAATCAGGAGTTTCCTCAAGGAGATTATGTGAATGACCATGAAGAGGATTTTTTGCGCCACGTCTTAGAGAACGATAGAAGCGGTTCTATTCTTTTTACTGATATATCGGAAGATCAGGAAAAAGATGAAGCTAATGAACAGCCCGCAGTGCCTCGTGCTTGGAAAAAGCGTCATCCTGATGGCACTCTTGATGAGTATAATCAAGAGACTGCAGATATTGCAGGTCAAGTAGGTGGAAATGTTGCTGATTTGGCTACTGGGAACATTTCTTTATCTGATGTTGTTTCGGGTGTTGGGGGTAGTGTGATTGGTGAACTTGTGAATACTGATTTTAGTGCTCATAGTAACAATAATGACAAAAAAGAGAAAAAAGAGAGAAAAAAGCGTCTTAAAGAGGAAAAAAAACATCAGCGTGAACTTACAAGAGAGAATAGGAAGGGAAGCAAAGAGCGAGAAAAAATAAACGAGAAAGGCGTTAAGAATATTACAAAGATTTCTGAGGATGCTGGCAAGGAACAAACGAAGTTGGAAGAGGTGAAGCAGAACACCACCAACGCTATTGTTGAGACAGGCTTAAACACAACCTTCCAGAAGAAGCAGGAGAATGATGCTGCTGTTGTTGAGCAAAGCAAGGACACGGCACAAGCCGAAAACACATTCTCTATTGTTGGTGCTATTGGCAAGTGTTTCGAGTTCCTTGGTCCTATCGCTGGCCCTATTGCCGCCGCTTCCGTCATGGCTATCCTTACTGGCTTGATGCAGTGGGGCTTGAATGCGGCCTTTGGCGGCAAGAGCAAGGGAAAAAGCACAAGCACAAAGAATACAAAACTCGTGTCCGGCATGCTTACCTACGATAGTGGTAACGTGCAAGACCTGAAGCCCTTTGTTGGCGATAATGGTGAAATCTATTGGGCAGAGGATCAAAGCAATGTGCCGCAATCCGGTGTCAACCTCCTCACGCGCCCCACTGCCACCACCATCAACGGACGGCCGTCCCTCGTGGCAGAGAATGGCCCAGAGCTTGTTGTAGGCCGCGAGACGACCAAGGCAATGATGATGAACAACCCGTCCTTGCTGAAGGCACTCGTCAATTACGACCGCAACTATTCGGGACGCAATGCGGCTCGAATAGCATTTGATGAAGGCAACGTGAGTGAGTCTGTCGGTAATCTTTCGTCTGGCGCGTTAGCAACTGACGAGCTGATAAGTAACGCCACCGCAAGCAATGCGGCTCTCCTGCAAGCCGTAACCGCCCTTCTGCAACGTCTTAACGAACCTATCTCCGCCAAGATTGATATGTATGGCCGTGGCAATCTCTACGACAGTATGACGAAAGCCAATCAGTTTATGAAAGGCAAATCGTAAAAGAAAGCCAAGCATGACTATACAGGCAACAATTCTTTAGCCATAATAGCTGATTAGGTTTAAGGCCGCTCCGTTGAGAAACGTAGCGGTTTTTTTAGACATTCAGACCCTATTTCGTGTCCGTAAAAGTTCTAAAGTCCATAAATCACCTCATTTTTAGTTTCAATTATATATTTTCCGACCATTTTTATTTTTCCCTATATTCAAATTCCCCGAACCTCAAACATATAGTGTGTAGCATACACGGCTATGCCGTAAACAATGGTATATTAATGACTTACGACAGATATGGAATAGAAGCAAAGCGCTTTTTTTGCGTACTTTTGGCTGTTTTATACTATATTTCAATAATATTTGTTTCTTTATGCGTATATAAACCTAAGTAAAATAATTAAATTTTTGAACTTTTAGTATTTAAGTAATTAGAAATCAAAAAGAAAAGTGAATTTTGAAAACTAACAAATGGCGGATAAAGCATGGACGCAGAGTAGACAATAGAATGTTAAAATTGACTTTTTGCGAGTTATGTTACAAATTTGAAATTTAGAGTTTGAACTTTTGAGGGCAAAAATGGACAAAGGAAACAGCAAAAGTCCAACTTTTAAACTTTTACTATCCCCTTTTTTTGGTAGGCTTTCTCCAATTCTTTGATATATGGAATCGCCTACTGATGGCATAAATGTTAAATTAATCTTTGAAGGTCAAAGTTTATTGGTTATAATCTTGATATTACGAATATATATATTAATTTTGTAACCGAAATAAGTATTGAGTATCAAAGATATGTTCGACGAGCTATGTTCCATATATGCTGACGCACTTGACAATGAAGGTCGATATGTAGATCAGGAGACAGGTGAGTGCATTCAGCAGATGACTATCCGGGAGTTTTGTCTGTCGGACAGGTGGAAGCCTTGTGTCGAGAAACTTCGCGCCATGCGGCAGGAGTTTGGCGACAAGGCAAAAAAGATGCCGGAGTACATAGACACAAAGAAACGGTTACCCGGAGCCACGTTGAGCGGTCTCTTCGCATTGTATGATGATGAGTGTATCGCCAAGGATGGCCGCAAGTATATCAAGAAGGTTAGCCGACGCGAGAGCCATCTAAAGCAGCATACCGGATGGCTCGCCATCGACATCGACTTGGCAGATAACACTCAACTGAGCAACTTCGAGAACATTCGTAAGGTGTGTCGTTTCCGTTCGGAGATAGGTCTGCTTATGCGGTCATGCTCGGGCACTGGATATTTCGGTTTGGTGCGTCTTGCCTATCCGGACCGCCATAAGTCACAGTTTAAAGCTCTGTTACAAGAATATGCAGCTCTGGGCATCACGCTTGACAAGGCGTGTAGTAATATTGGGCGTGTACGCTTTGCGTCGTGGGATGATCCTGAGCATATATATATCAATGAAAAGGTGATGCCGTATAAGGGGCTTGATGTAAGTGGAGTGGAGTTGACTCCTACACCGTGTTATCATCGAACCTTTTCGCACGTATCGAATGGTGTTTCGGGTTGCTATTCTGGGTATCGCAAATGTTCTTGGGAGGATGATACTCCCGACATTGTTTACCTCAAGGCTCAGCGTCTTGTGAGTAAAATAGAGGCAAAAGGTATTGACATTATGGGTAATTACGAAGAGTGGGTGAAGTGCGGCATATCTTTATATAGTATAGACCATGTGGCAGGACTGGATATGTGGAGACGTATATCACGTTTTCGGCCACCAGATTCTAAAGCTCGTCGTGAGTCGGAGCTAAGAAAGGCGTGGCCGCAGTTTGCTAATTATCCGAAAGTAACAGAAAACACTTTCATAAAAATGTGTCATAAGAGTGACATTTTTCTTACACGTGAAGAGCTGCGGGAAATATATGGAAGAACAAATTGAAGCGACGGAAACGATTAGGATATATGTTCCTTTTAACATTTGTAGACGCAGTAACCCGAAAAGAATTTTACCTAAAACGTCTTCTATGCGTCCTTTACGGATGGCTTACGGTTGGTCTATGATTCTTCACTGCGTGCTCACTGCGTCCTTACTGGTTGCTTACTGATTTTTAATGTCAAAATTTCAAAAAACGTTAAATGAAACTTATAACTATAACAGGCCCCAGTGGGGTAGGTAAGGACACTATAGCTCGGATAATGTCGGAAATGACAGACTGGCCTATTATCTGTTCCTATACCACGCGTCCTATGCGTGAGGGGGAACAGGACGGCAGAGAGCACCATTTTGTAAAAGGGTTGAGCACGGGTGCTGCCGATGTGTTAGCATATACACAGTATGGTGGCTATGAATATTGGGCTATGGTAGATCAAATCAAGGATATAGCTATCTATGTGGTGGATGAAGCCGGATTGATGTTCATAAAGAAAAGGCATCCCGAAATTCAGACTTATTCCTTTTACGTCAAAAGTTCTACTGTAACGCGTTTGGCAAGAGGTGTCAAGCTCTCGCGGATATTACGGGATGTGGATCGTCTGAAAGCAGCTATGGGGATTAAATTCGACCGCAAAATATTTAATGATGGAGATGTATCGAAAGAAGACTTACGCTATAAGATAGCGCAAATTGTTTGTACTATACCATTTATCAGGGAGAAACTCGACCCCTTTAATCTTACTGAACAATATAAAATATAGAGCATTATGAAAAAAGAAGTTAAGCAACAGACGGATGTCAACACCTTTGATGATTTGAAGTTTTACAGTCATCCTAATAACCGAGGTGGAAAGATAGCGCAATGCCGATTCCCTAATGATTATGGTTTGTCGGTAATAAATGGTGAAGGTGCCTATTGCACTGCGGATACTTTTGAGGTGGCTATCTTGTATGATGGAGAAATTACTTACAATACTCCTCTTACTAATGATGTACTTTCCACTCAGTCAAAAGAGGACATCAACCTCTTAATTAAGGAAGTAAAGAGTTGGGATAAAGACCAATATTAGGCTGTTATGATATATACCCTAAACAATAAACTAAGATTCATCAGCAATGAAATTAATAAACAGTTCGGTGGAGTGGTGGCGGCAGGACAACATGGCGCGACACATTGCACGAGTGGGAAGAATATGCTACAAGGCCAAAGGTAAGCAGCCGGATGAAGGAATGTCGGCAGAGGAAGTGGAAGCGTTCATCCAGAAGCGCGACGAAGAACGTTGCAAAGGTTTCTGGGAAAGAGGACACCGTTCGATGTACCGACATGGCACCATGTATTTCTTCATGCCCAACGAAAAGGGTTTCCCTAACTACATCTGGGTTTATCTGTACGCATCTCCCTATATCGACTATGCGACTAAAGACCACAAGGTGTGGATTAGCGCGAATATGCAGTTTTTGCTTGAGAATGGTAATCTTTTTGATGCCTTAAAACCTTACGTTGTCTCTGAAGATAAATTTATAGAGAAGGCACTGAAACATAATTGTGATGATGTGTTTGCCATTCTCCGTATGACGTTTGTCATTACTACCCAGATAAGCACGTCGCGTGAGCTGAACCGCAAATCGCCCAACAGCATAGCCGAGCAGAGCACACGCTACTGCAACCTTGAGAAGAAGGGCGGCGTGCAGATAGCCCGTCCGTATTGGTATCTTAACGGCACGCGTTGGCAGCGTATGGTGTATAGTTTCGTGTGCCGAGTGTGCGAATGGGGCTACAATCGTTTGCTGAAATCGGGCTTGAAGCCCGAGGATGCCCGTGGCGTTCTGCCTCTTGATACTTACACGGTGGTGGCATATACTTACACCATTGCCGAATGGAAGGAAATCATCAACCTTCGCTATCACGGCACAACCGGGAAACCGCATCCTAATGCGCATTTGGTGGCAGAACAGTTACGCAACAAAATATTGGAGCGAATGCGTGTGTATTTACCCGATTTTGAAATTTAAACTAACATATTATGCCAAAATTAACATTAAACGAATATCAAGACAAGGCAATGACGACTTGCATGCCTACCTGCAACAACATCGCCTACATGACCATGAACCTCTCTGGAGAGGTTGGCGAACTTCACTCCAAGCTCGCCAAGGCCATTCGCAAAAGCAAGCTCTTCATCGGAACAAGCGACCGTGACAAGAACGGAGAGCTTATCATGACCCAGACCTTCCACAATATGAGCGAGAAGGAAATCAATGACATTAAGAAGGAATGTGGTGATGTGATGTGGCAGATAGCCGGAGTATGCTCCGTGCTCGGTTTTAGTCTGGAGGATGTTTGCCGACAAAATCTTGAAAAGTTGCAGTCGCGTCAGCAGAGAGGAGTTATAGACGGAAACGGAGACAATCGCTGATGGCACGCCGAGTTCATAAAGACTGCCCATTCACGGCAGACGAAATAGACGAGTTTCATTGCATCAATTCTGCGCCTGTTTCGTGGTTCAAAGGCTACCAGAATTACTGCAGCAAATATTGACAATAATAGCGATTATGATAAACAAGCCATATAACACCCATGAATAAGAAGAACAAACCTACCCCGGCAAGTGAGGCTCGGCGTATCGCAAAGATACAGTCGCAGCCCACTATTTACACGTTCAACTTCAAAGACGTGCCCGCCGACAAATATACAGAGGCACTAAAAGTGCTCTTTGCCAATCCCGATTTTGCCGAAGGCGTAGAGAAGCGTAACGCCCTGGTGAAGTCGGCGGCACGCATTCCGGCTGGCTCCCAGCAAATGATAGCTCTTGCACACGCCATTCAGCAGCGCGACCGCAAACTGGCTGACGTGATGTTTGCCGCTATGGTGCAAATCAACCTGCACTCGAATGAATGTTACGACTTTCTTTCCTTTTCTAATCTGCTGAAGTATTATGTGGACTACTCCAAGCCGGGTATGCGCGACAACATCAATAAGCTGGCAGCCAACCTCGACAAGATCACTTTTCTTGCCGATATGCTGGAGAGTGTGCTTGTGGATGTGAAGTCGGATATGCGCACGGTGTTTGGCAACACGATAGAGTTTAACCAGTTTGATGCGGTTCAGCAGGTACTGACCCAACTGCGAGGCTTCTTCAAATCCACACGTTCAGGCGATGCCGACAAGCCCGAAGCGCAACTCTACTTCGATTACTCCGATTCCATTAACGAGTATCTCACCAAGCGACTGAAGACTTATACTGATAAATACCGTAAATTACATCCCGTGCTGCCAGTCTACACAGCCGATGACATGGCGAATGCCCTTCATGAGATATTCCGTATCGACCGCCACCTGGCAAAGGATCTTATTAAGCGCACCGAGTCGGGAGGAGCCTATATCGATGCCACTGCCCTTGCCTTCAACCTGAATAGCGAGCAGACGCAAATGATAGACAAGCTCACCGGAAAGGTGGACAACAAGAATGCTCTCGACTACTCATTTACCATCACCGATGCTGTGCTGAAAACATACGCTGACATTTATAAAAAATAATCATCATGCCCAACATCTACCTTCGGCTACCCATAAGCCGCTGTCAGTACTTCCGTCATCGCGACCCCGACCACACGCTTGCCAAGAACGAGCCTGTGGTGTTCAATGCTTTCATGCCTGAATATTTCGTTATGCGTAACTCGCTCTCTAATGCCAGTGCCGTGATGCAGCAGGTGAACACGCAATGCTTTTCGCATCAGCAATGGCAGAACATGATGAACGGTAGACATCCGCTCGGTGGTGATGTTTTGGTGCAACGCGACAACAGGGAATACCTTACCTTTGCAGAGGTGCAACGACTCAATGGCTACAAGGATTACAGCAAGAGTACAAACGAGGATTACTTGTGCTTGAAACTGCCAAGCGAGATTGAGGTCGTGGACACCGTGCGGTTGGTTACTCCTACATGGAATCTTGACCGACACGGCATATATAAGTTGATTGAATTGCTCAATAACGACTTCAAGCGTAGCGTGGTGGAATGGTCATTGTCAACTTTTGATTACTGCACCTCCAACGGACGAATTATTGCCCGGAGCAAGGCAGCCATGCTGGAACGTTTTCTTATGCGCTATGGCATTGAACCATCGACAGAAGAAAAGGACAATATGCGCCGTGTGGTGGAACGCTGGATTAGGTCGGAGCATAACTTCTTCAAGTCGTATTCCTGTCTTAGTATGCAATACGAAGACACAGATGAACGAAAACACCATATTGATGAATTTCAATGGATTGAATAAATATTGTGTATATATGTTAATTGTGAGATTAAAATAAGTTAAAAAATACCCTATATTAGGAATTGTATGATTTTACCCGAAAATTGCAAGGAAAGATTCCTCGAAGGTATAACCGATGCCTATATCTACTCCTCGGTAAATGCCGTATTGCCCGTGCCGTTTGCCGTGGCGCAGATACTCAGTATGAACAACTGCAAGTTTGGCGATGCGCTCCTGCATATCGCCACAGCCGGAGAAACCTACGTCGTGGCGGATACGCTCTCGGCGAAGTCAACCCCGGCAAGAAACGGCAATGGCACCGTTTTTTCCTTGGAAATAAGTGCGACAATAACCGAAGGTAAAGAAAATGTGCGTGAAACGCAACGGAAAATCGCCATTGAGGGTGATGATTACTATGTTGTGCTGAAGCGTGAGGATGGCACTTTCTATCTGTGCTACTCCCTGCCAAGCACATTCGCCTTCAACGCAAACACCAGTACCACGCAGACAAGTGAGCAAGTATCGCTCACAATATCCATGAAGTCGATGTCAGACTTCATACCTATAACTATACAGGAAAGCTAAGAACTTCTTTTGAAAATACATCGTAGGAATGCCGTTACTCGCGAGAGTAGCGGCATTTTTTTGTCCCTATTTGGGCTTATTGCTTTACTACTTTTGCAGAAGACAATTTTAGGACATTTCCCGAAGGTAAAGGGATTGTACAGGATAACAATACAAATACTATTTTTCAGATGATAACTACACTCCTTGAACTCTCCACTACTAAGTATTGGATGATGCACCCGCCGATGCTCAATGCTCTTCGCATTGGCATACAGGAGAACATTGCCGGACGCATTGCCCTTACTGCGGAGCAGACCGTTAAGCGCATGGCATACGCTATTGGTATGACTGCCAATGGCGAGAAGTTGCAATTCTCAATGTCTTCAAGCGAAGATGAAGGCAATGGACGTGAACCGAGCGAGAAGGTGGCAGACAAGTTTGTAGCCGTGCTGCCCGTCTGCGGTCCGATTACCCGTAATGGCGATGCTTGCTCATACGGATCAATCGTCTTCCGTGATATGATGATACAGACTTCCGACTATGAGGAGTGTAAGGGCATCATCGTTTACATCAACTCCGGTGGTGGTTCGGCAAATGCCATCCCCGACTATAAGTATGCCATCGACTATGCCCACTCAAAGGGCAAGAAGGTAATTGCCTTTGTGGATGGCACTTGCTATTCGGCTGCTATGTATCTGGCTGTGCTTTGCGACGAGATTTACTACATGAACGTGAAGGACGGTTTCGGTTCTATCGGCGCGATGGGAGGCTTCTACACTATGTTGTCTGGCGAGAAGAACGCCTACACAAACGAAACTTGGAATGAGATTTACGCCACACAGAGCTACGAGAAGAACAAATGGTATCGTGATGCCGCCAAGGGAGATTACGAGGAATTGCAGAAAGACCTTGACGAGATTTGCGAGGAGTTTATGACCGACGTAAAGGCCCACCGTCCGAATGTCACCGACGAGCATCTGCATGGAGCTACCTTCGAGGCAAAGGATGTTGAAGGCATACTCAACGACGGACAGTCAACTCTTGACGAGCTTGTAAACCGTTTTCTTGCGGACGATGATTCAAGGCCAAAGGACGACACTACAGCAACCAACACAAACACAAATATAAATATGGAGAAATATCCTCTTATTTGCAACGCTTGCGGATTGCAGGCTGGCGAGATTGCCGTTACGGAAGAGGGCGCGTATATGAACGCCTCGCTTCTTGACAACCTCGAAGCCCACATGAAGGAAGCCGAGCAGAAGGTGACTGATGCCGAGCAGAAAGCCACCACCGCAGAGAACACCCTCGCAGAATTGCAGGGCAAGTTTGATGAGCTCTCTGCACAGTTAACCGCAGCCAACGAAGCCAAGGCAGACGCAGAAAAGGCTCTTGCCGACGCTAACGAAGCGCACAGTAAAGAACTTGAAACGCTCAACACCGCCCACACTGATGCTATTGCCAAGAAGGACGAAGAGTTGAAAACTCTCACCGAGGCAAAGGACCAGGAGATTGCCACACTCACAGCCGCTAAGACTGAGACCGAGGCAAACCTTCAGAGCGCTAAGGACGCACTCGCCACAACCGAGCAGTCGCTTGCCGACAAGCAGGCTCAGATTGACGAGCTGACAAACGATGCCGGCACTGAGCCGAACGCCGGCAATGCTCCTAAGAACAATGGCGAGGGAGCTAACATCAAGAAGGCTCAGACAGGCTATCCCACATGGAACGATGCCGACCCCGTAGCTTCTAAGAAAGCCATCGAGGAATACAAGCGTAAGAACGGCATCCTCTAACAACACAACAACAAAGACAATTACAAAACACAACCAACACAAAAATTAAACAAGACTATGGCAACACCAAAAAATTTTATTGGTATCAGCGCACTTCAGGAAGTGGCTAACCAGGTATTCGCAAGTGTAGTGCAGGGTCCTGCTTTTGCTAATCCCGAGGAGATGAAGCGTCTTGGCATCAAGACCATTAGCGGCATCCAGTACAAGCGCACCATGAACGTGTTCATCCGCAAGGGTGGCACAACCCGTCGTAAGGACATGAACCCGAGCATGGACGGTACGATCGGATTCCTCAAGGAACGTGTGTTGACTGCCAAGCTCGCCTGGTTTAAGGGAAGAGATAATATAGACCGATATTGTGAGACAGTATTCGGTGTAGACGCACAGGGTGCTTATCCTCTCTCAACCGTGGCAGTGGAAGCAGTTATCAAGACTCACGCCGACGACCTTTACAACAACCTCTGGTGGGGCGACATCGACAACGACGTTGTGGGCGCATCAGAAGAGAAGAAGGCAATGGGCCTTTACGACGGTTTCATCACTTGCATCAAGCATGACATCGAGGATGGCATCATCAGCGAGGCTAACCACAACCTCATTCACTGTGAGGCTATCTCGGCTCCTGCCAACTCTACCGACTCATTGGCTTACAAAAACTTCCGCGATGCTTATATGAGCCTTGACCCACGTCTGCGTCGTCAGAAGGTTTACGCCTATATGACTCCCGAGACAGCCATCAACATTGCTGACGGTTACGCTCTCCAGTCATACGGCACACACAAGCTCGACGTTGTGGACGGTGGTAACTACGTCATCCCCGAGCTGCCTAAGCTCACCATCGCGCCTGTTGAGGGCATGGGTGTAGGCGACCGCATCATCTTCTCGGTAGAGGGCAACCTTATCTACGCTGTTGACACTGATAGCAACCAGACCTTTGTTGACGTGGCCCTTGGCTCCGACAATGACTTGAGAGATGTTGTGTTCCAGTGCCAGTCAATACAGGGAGCGATGGTGATGTCAACGCTGGCACATTCGTTTGCCATCACCGACGGTTCGCTTGAGAGCACAGATTTCCAGTCGGGCGACTACACCAACTCTAACCTTGTTGTCACCATTGCCCATGCTGACGCAGACACAGGCAAGATCGATGCAAAGGTTAAGGTGAACGGTGTAGAGTATAAGGCTCCGGTCGAGACTACTCTTAACCAGATTATTTCCCTCGTAGCCGAGGACAGCGCAACCTACAAGTTCGTATCTTGGAACAACGGTTCTACCGAAAAGACCATTCAGCTCACTGCCTCTGGCATGAACATGGGCTTGACAGCGTTCTTCAAGAAGGGCAGCTAATCCCGCGAGGCGGTTTTTAATGTTTCTATAAATCCCAGGGTGACGGGTAACTTGACCCGACCGAACATAGCCAACCGCCACCCTTTTCCTTTTAATAACATAAACACAAAAACGATACAATTATGGCAGTAACAGCAACATGTCCTGAAATCATGGATATTCTCGCAGCAAATCAATGCTTGGAGAATTTTGGTGGTCTTAGTGTCAACGTCTATATATTCAACAAGGCCGACCTCAAGGCTCCTTTGAAGGCAGAAAAGGACGTTTATCCTGCTCTGACCTCCGAGTCGTTCAAAACAGGTAAGGGTCTTTTCAAATTCGAGTGTAAGGAGAGTAGTCAGGGACACACTTTTGAGTCGCTTGGTCCCCGCAAAGGTTTCAAGCAGCAGCTCGACTACGTGCTTGAAAGCGTAGATGCAGCGACAGCAGAAGTTGCTCGTGGTCTGAACAACCTCGACCTTGGCTACATCATCCAGGATGGCGAGAAGAGTATCATAGTGTACGACGCTCAGCACAAGTTTGAGTATGCTTCGGGTGGCATTAAGGGCGACACGGGCAAGAAGGCCGACGATGAACGTCATGTGGAACTGTCGGGTTCTCTGCAACCCACAAAATACGGACGTTATGAGATTCCAGAGCCTGAGAACGGTTGGGATTCTCTCCGCGCTAACAAGGGGGAATAGTCAGCGGGTCTGACACAAAGAGCGAGACAGAACCCGCTAAACAGTCGCTCGACAATGCCGATGCAGACTTCTTCAGCAGCGAAAGCGAAACAGAGGAAAGCACAACGGCAAATAAGAGTAAGAAGTAATCGCTCACATTCCGTAAGGGTGTAACATTTTTCCGAACATAGCAATCTCGACGTTCCGCCGATATATAATATATAAAGGTTGGAATGTCGGGATTTTTTATGCTCGTATTAGCATTTCTAATATGAGCCACAAACAACGAGCGTTTATTTTATGTAATTTTGCAATCAGATAAATTAAACGCTAAAACTATGGAGTTACGACATTTACGTTCCTTTGTGTTTGTGGCGGAATCCAAATCATTCAGTATTGCCGCCACACGATGTTTCTTCACACAGTCTGCCGTGAGCCAGCACATCAAGGCTCTTGAGGATGAACTTGGCTGCAAATTGCTCATCCGCACCTCTCACGACATTGCACTCACCGAGAGTGGCGAGGCGTTACTCCCTCGTGCCAAGGAGATATTGAAGCAGACTGCAGACTGCAAGGAATACATCAATGCCGTGAACAACTGCATGACTGGCGAACTGCGCATAGGTGTAGGATCGTTCATCGCTCCATACGTCCGTATGGCTGCGGTCATCTTTATGGAGCGTTATCCCGGTGTGCGCCTGAATGTCGACTTTGCAAAGGCGTGCAACCTTAACAGCATATTGCGCTCCCATCAGATAGACCTTGCCTTCACCATGAACACGGCATATACGCGGGAGGGTATTAATTCAGAGCCGTGCATACCATTTAATATCTACGCCATCATGCGCAAAGGGCATCCGTTGGCAAGCAAGGCAAAGGTAACGTATGACGATTTGTTGTTGCACAACGTGATAATGCCCGACGTGGGCGAGAGGGTGTTCAACACGGTTCAGCAGTATATAGCCCGCGACTTGTCGAAACTTAAAGTGAAGTGCATCATTAACGACCCTGACGAGGATCTTGCCGTTGTGGAGCAGACTAACTATATATCATTTATGCCGAAGCTCTACCTCAAACACCACCCTACACTCGTGGCACGGCCTATCGCTGGACTGGAGCCCAATCTTATGAGCAATGCCCATTGGATGCAGGACGTGCCGTTCAAGCGGTCGGCTCAGATATTTCTGGATATTATACGGAAAGAGGTGGTGCCGTATCTGACGAACTACGAGGAAACGCTGTAGCTTGTCGTTTTCTTATTCTACTATTCCATCTGCTAATCCCTAATTTCTTGATTAGCACTCTTAATCGCCTTCCCTATATTTTCGCAGTTCGTGTCTTTATCTTTGCACCAAGTTCAATAATGAACGAAACAACCAAACACAAAAACACTATGCAAGTTAAGACTAACGACGGCAACTATGATGTTGCCAGCAAGGGCTTGGGTAATACGGCCCTCGGCTTGGGTATTGCAGGACTGGCTACCAGTCTGCTCGGTGGTGGTGCGTCGCTCTTCAACCTTGGGCGAGGCAATGGCATGACCGCTAACCCCAACGACCCCGACGCTCGCTTTGTAACTAAAAGTGAGACCAACCTCATTCAAGAGAACAGTACGCTCAAAACGGAGCTCGCCATTCAGAAGAGTGAAAACTACACCGACAAGAAGTTGGTGGAGGTAACTCAGTATCTCGATGGAAAAATCCGTCAGGTGGAGAACAAGGTGGATGCCAACAAGGATGCACAGCAGGCGATCAACGCACAGCAGATGGCATACAATGCTGCTGCCAACGCCAACATCGACGTGCTGAAGTCGCAGGTGGCATCTCTTGCGAGTGTCACCAAGGTGTTCATTCCTTCCTCTAACGTATGTCAGACAGGCTGCGGTTGTGGCTGTGGATGCAATCAGTAATCGGCGGGAGATATGGACTACACCAATTCTCAGATTTTGGCGGCGGTCGTGTCCGAATGGGCACGGCCGGCCATTTCGCAGATAGCCGCAAGCAACCTTATGCGTTTGCCCATGCTCCAGTCGTTGCAAGCCACCATCGACTCACTCGGATTGGTGAGCGGTAGTTATGCCCTGCAAAAGGACATAGAACCGCTCATTCAGCCAGTGGTCAACTCGCTCGTTACGCCTATGCTCGCAAAGTATTTCGGACAGATACCCGAAGAAAGCATACCGCAAATGGCGCACGACGTGGTGGATAAGTTGCGCTACAACGGACCGCTATCCATTCTCGAAGGCATGATAACCTTTGACGAGGAAGATTTGGACGAACTGGCGGATTTGCTTCAGAAGAACTTGCCTGTCGAAAAGGCGGAAGGCTATCAAGTGAAGAGATAATCATCTACGACTTACTACGCTTTTTACGACGTAGTAAGCCGTCGTAAGTCATTAACCCAACAGCGGCGGCCAGTATCGTCGCTATACTAAAAAAGAAAAGCATTATGAACAAACGAACAACCCCGGCTATCATAACAGCCACGCTTGCGGTAGGAGCCACCACCACAGCACCTTATTACGACATCAACATCACGCAGCAGCTTTGCACTCCTGCTTGTGTGGACGAGACACCAGTGTTTGCACCTAAGTTTTCTATCAAGAGTATTGCAAATGTCGGCACTTCACAGTATATTGTGGTAGTACATGTTGAAGGAGTGGTGAGCTACATTCCGTGCAACTGCGGCTCATGCTGCACACGCTCGCAAGTAATCTCGCAGGACTTTACTATCCCCGTGTTCAGCGCGACGGCAATAAGCGCAGTAACTGCTACCGTCGGCACGGCACAGAACGGCATAGCACGCATATCATGTTGCGATTGCTCCCGAACCTTCGTGTCCGACTGCCCTCTGACGCTTACCATAACAACCGCATAACCATGACCATGATGATATTGACAGCTCTTGCTGCCATGATAGCGGCAACGCTTATCCAGCACCTCGGACTGGCGGAAGCCGTGGCAAAGGTCGTGGGCAAGGTTGCGTCGTGCAATCAATGCTTCACATTCTGGAGTGCGCTCGCCTCCCTGCTCTATTGCCATTGCGATGTGGTCGTGGCTGTGGTGCTGTCAATCGTCATGGCATACTTATCCAACTGGTTTGTATTATTGTTGCTCTGTCTGCAACGCTTATTCACTCGTCTGTATGAAAAAGGAAAAGAAGAAAGATGAAAGAAAGTTGGAGGAAGTTTCTTACAACTTTCAACGGCCTAACATATTCGCTACTTTAGTGCCTATAATCCCCCGATTTCGTGGGATTTGTCCAAACTGTTAAAAATAAAAGAAAATGAAATATATTCAACTAATAGAACAGGCTCGCTCTCACGGCGTGGCTTCCGAGAAAAAGATGTATGCAGCAATAGAGCGTATGTCGTGCGACCTCTCAATGCTTGAAAACGAGAATCCACACTTGTACTGGCGCATCATGCGCAACCAGCACGCCGTGCTCTACGACCGCCATTATTCGGAGAAGTTTGCCAACCATGATGTGAACCGCCTTGTGCATAGTAAGACGGATGAGAACGGTGAGCCTGTGGGTATGGGCGCACACTGGACTCGCGCTCAGGTGTTGGAAGCAACAAAGGACATGAAGTTTCACTCGAAAGTGAACGATTGGGACAAGTATGTCGCTTTCAACGCCATGTATGCCGACCTTTGCGCCAACATGGAAGACAAGGAAATTTTGAAGGCGGCCTATCTTTTCTACTTCTGTGATGCCGACTGGCAGACCGAGGATGACTGTACGAAGATATGGGACTACACAGCCCTTCACGCCACACTCTAACCATGACGGATAGGGAAATTTAACCTTTATTTCCCTCTCCTTTCCCTATTCCCTAATCAGGATTTTTTGAAGCCAACTTGCGCCATTAGGATAGCCGCAGGTTGGCTTCCGTTGTATAGGGGAAATAGGGGAATGTCCTAATCGGGGATTTTCGTTTCACTATCTTTGTTTCATAAAAGAATTTTCTCTGCAAACAAAAAGCACAAGTATGGTAAAGAAGATAAACCTCACGCTGCCCAAGCACTGGAACCAATGCACCACGGAACAACTCGAACTAATTGCCTCCGTGATGCAGGAACAGATACAACGGCAAGACCGCTATCACCCTTTCTCTATGGAGAACGTGAAGCTCGCCATGTTCTTTGCCCTCTCTGGCATACAGATAGTGGAGGGCCCCAATCCTCGTGTGCCGGTGGAAGAGCAGTACTACACTTGCCGCTTCCTGAAGGATGGCAAGCATGGCGAAACGTTCTCGCTCTACCTTTGGCAAATCAACTACTGGCTTTCGGCAAAGGCAAAGACACGCGACCAGCAATCGGCAGAATACATTGCGCAAGGCGCAGGTTTGCTTGATTGGCTTGACAATGAGCGCGAGCAATTCCTTACCACATTTCCCTACCCCACCATCAAGCGCAAGCGCAAATGGTGGCACATGGAGAAAGCCTTCCAAGGAGCGTTTCCCGACCTCGACGGTTTCTCATGGGCGCAATATCGCTTTGCCTCAGACATGATGCAGAGCTACACGCAAATCAGCAATAACCTCATACGGATGCAGGAAATGGGTAAGTTCTCCGATGAGCAGATGATGAAACAAGCGAAGAGCGTGGATCTGGCAAGGGCTATGTTCTTGGCTACCATTTTCAATGCCAAGACAAAGTATATCGACACCAACACGGGCATCGTAAAGCATGATTTTCATTACGAGAGCAATCAGTGTTCGGACAACGCGCAGTACTTCCGTAACTTTCCCGATACCCAATGGCAGGTCATTCTCTTTTGGTGGACGGGCATTATGCACACCCTGTCGAAACGCTATCCCCATGTATTCAAGGTGCAGAAGGTGAACCACAAGAAAGCACCAAACACACCGCTCGAAATCTACACGGCAACGACAGCAACCATGCAGAAGTATGCCGGTCTTACCGAGGATCAAGTGAACCATCAATCCTATTCACTCGTTCTTGAACACCTCGAAAGGTTGAGCAAGGAAAATGAGGAATTGGAAAAGATAAGAAAGAAATAATGGCTAACCGAGTGCAGCACGTTTTTTCGTTTGCACAAAGCCACAATTCAACAAAAACAAAAACAAACAAACTCAACAATGAAGAAAAACAGAGTCAGAAATGCCCTGCAGTTCCAACAGCGAATTGCGGAACTGAAGAGCGAAGGCTATGTCGCCGTGAAGCCGAGTGAGTTTACCCCGGTGCGTGGCGATGGCGGCACGGTGTTCTCATGGCAAGACTACGTTCTCTCGCAACTGACCAGAGCCGAGGGTGGTACATCGGGCAGTGCGGCACGCAAGCAAATATCTACGGTATTTGCCTCCAGTGGTGGTGAGAACCTTGCCAAGCCACAGGGTGTGGGCACCAACGGACTGGGTTTTATGGAATGGGGCGTGGGCAACATACTGCCCAACATCATTTGGCTCCTTTCGCGCATGTCGCCATTCCCGGCAGCTGGTGTGGACTTCATCAAAAAGATATTGGTGGGGCATGGTCCGAAACCCAAATACCGTTATACGCAGTATGTGGGTGGCAATATCACCGAGAAGTGCATTCCGTTTAAAACGGCTGGTGTATTGCTCCGTGGTATGATAGCCGACCTCAAGGCAAAGGAAGCCGAAGCACAAGCAAATACTCAGCAGAACTCCACCGACGACCCATTGACAGAAATTGTCAAGACAGCCAACGGCACTCAGGAGGATTCTGACGAGATGAAGGCTCTGAAACGCGACCTCGAAACATGGCAACAGACCAACGACTTCCTTCAGCAGTTCATGGCAGACAACGACCTTATGTACACTTACCTTTCAATGGCTGGTGATATGGCTCTTATGTCGCAATGCTTTGTTGAGCTCCAACTAAACCAACGCCAGCTCAACGACGACGGCCAGCCTGTGCCCACCTCACAGTGGACACCAAAGGTGATAGGCATAAAGCCGCGCTCTATATTCACCACACGTTTGGAACGCATGGATAGCAACTACCGCATCAACTACGCCTACACATCTAACCAATGGCTCGACTCCACACAGGCCACTTCGGCCATGAAGCCGGAGGACTTGAAGATAGCCGCAGTGCCCTATCTGCCCACGGCAACGGCAGTGAAAGATCTTCAGCGCCATGTGCGTGAGGCACGTCAGGCACGTGTGGGCCGCAAGCAACGCCCAACGCGTTTCATCATGTCACCGCGTGACTTTGGCGGTCCTTACTATGCCGATGCACTTTGGCACAGCATCTTTGCCGGAAGCATTTTTGAGTATGCCTTTACCATCGTGGACGACCGCTTGACGCGCAAGCGCAATAGCAACATCATCGGCCGAGTGATATATATTCACCAAGAATACCTCAAGCAGCTCTTCACCCAGCAGGGCGAGAAAAAAGACAAGACGATGGCGCAGATTCAGCAGGAGGTATTCAGCGACATCAACACTTGGCTGTCTAATCCCGACAACGCAGGTCAGGCTCTCATCTCTTCCGTGTTCACCGGCTTGGACGGTAAGGAGCACAAGGCATGGGAAATTGTGGAGATAGAGAGCAAAGCCAACGACCAAGCCAATGCAGACAAGACCGAGCTTCAGGAAATATCATCCATCATCTTCTTCGCTATGGGTCTTGACTCGAAGCTGATAGGCAACACACCGGGCGACGCGACATCATCGGGCGGTACTGACCTGCGCGAGCGTTTCCTCGTCAAGCAAATTCAGTTTGCGCCATTGCAGCAACTTATGCTCCGTCCGCTCGAAGTGATGAGCCAGTTCAACGGACTTGACCCACATCTCGTTTGGGAGATTGACCGCGAAGTATTGACTACGCTTGACAACTCAAAGACAGGTGTGACAAGGCAAGGGTCGGAATAACTTCGTTCGAAGTTTTGAAAAGTTTCGCCCGAACCTATCATATAGGTATGCCCATTCCTATCACATAGGATAAGTATCTACCCAAATACGAACCATAAAAAGAATATAAAAATGCTCATAACAACCAATCAAGAATTTCGCCTTCACAACCCCAGCAACGCTGTGGACGAGGTGAGCATTCTGCAAGGTATTCTTGACAATAGCGAGAAAGACCTATTGCGCGACAAGTTAGGTGCGCCACTTTATAATCGTCTTTGTCAATATTACAATTCCATAACGCCAGAAGATTTTTTCCTTTCTGTAATGAGTGGTACTTACACTGAAGATCCATTCGCAGAACTTCTAAATTATGCCCAGCGCATAATAGCCAATGACGCAATGGCGAATTATCTAAAAATTATGGCTATCAGCGCAAATAGTACAGGCGTAAATGTCGTTGGAAGTGGAGATTTCGCTCCTGCTTCAGATAAAAAAATTGAAGATGGAGAACAAGGTTGTCATCGCGTAGCCTTTACCGCTCTCAACAATATGTTTGTAACGCTTGAAGGCTGGGCTAAAGAGTTGGATAATTTGTCGTTGATGTCTGACCTTTCTGCCCCCAAAGATGAAAATAATGACATAAAAACCGATAATCGAATTGATGGCATCAAGGAGATTGTGTCGCTATGGCAGCATTCTAAATATTATTATCTGCATAGTGGTTTGTTAATCCCAACTTGTCAGGTGTTATATCGTTATTTAGATAACTACGATAACCGTGACAAATATATCCGTATGCTTCCTGATTTCCGTTTTATTCAAGAGGAATATATAGAGCCCATATTAGGAAGAGATATGTTGAAAAAACTTCTTCACGCAGATGATGATGATGTTTTACTGGATAAGGTGCGCAAACTTATGGTGGCTTATTTAAAGGAAAGGACAATCGTTATATCTTTCGACAAGTTCATTCGTCAGCAAGCCCACAATGATGCTATCGCCCTCAAAGCCTCCGTGCTCTCCCTCATTGCCGACCGCAAGAAAGCTGAAGCTGAAGCCGAAGCGACCACAAACGAGGACAACACCCCTACCCCATCCACCGACAACAATTCGCAGGACGAAGAATATAAAAACAATCAACCTGGCTCACGCATGTTCGTGTCGCCGTTGTTGTATTAAAACAAATAACGAAAATAGAGCTTAATATGGAACATATAATCGCAACCCTCTCCCCTGCCCTCACCGCCAGGATGCTCACATCCGAGCAACGTGAGGCATTTGAGCAAGGACTTGCCTTGCTGGAGAACGTGCCCAATGCGCAATCGTTTGTGCGTGACAGCCGACGGTTTAAGGACTACCATCGCCGTGTGCGTCAGTTACTCACCTACCTGCAAACGCTCGACACCACCGATGCCCAACTTTCGCAGAAGCGTCGCGTAGGTCGTCCCACTAAACAAGAGCAAGCCTATTATGCCCAACTGCAAAAGCAAAAGACACTGCAAGAGGCTAAACACAGCCTCTTTCCCGACCTGAAGCCCGATGTGTCGTTGCAACCCCTCACTTACAATGGCATTGTGGCAGACCCTAATGGCGATAGCATTGCAGCCACCATGCCCACCATGAAGCAAATTCGCGTGTTCCTCTCAGCCCCCCTGCAAGAGCAAGTGAACAACCTGCGCACCCTTCGCAACGAAATGGCAGCTAAGGCAGAGCAAGCTAAAACAATGGCAGAAGCCAACGAAAAAGCCGTGGCGCAAGGAAAAGGCGCACTCTACACCGAGCAAGAGATTTCCGAACTTGCTACACGTGCCGTGGAGATTGAAAGTCACATCCTGCCCGACATCTTCACTGCCATCGACCGCGAAATGGGCGAGGTGTATTTGCGCCTTAGTCAGCGAACCGGCGACCCCGAATACATCAAATACGTAGAAAAAACCTTCAACATTGCGCCACAAGACCTCCGCACGCAGTTCAAGCCTTTCTACGAGAAAGCGCAGGAGCGCGACCCTCTCTTCGCCCAGACCATTGCCGACAAAATAGCCACCGACCGTCCCGAAGTGAAAGCCGCTCGCGAGGCAGCCGCTCAGCACAAGGCCGAAGCCGACGCACTCATCAAGTACATTTGCCGCAAAGACAAGCCCAGTACTAAGGCACGCATCAAAGGCTTGAAAGAACGCATTGCCAAGCTCCGTACTGATTACAGCGACATCGTAAACGAAGACGAGATACAAGGATTCGAGGCAATATTGGCCAAGACGCAAGAGGAAGCCGAAGCAAAATTCTAAAACATGATTGGACTATGGAAGAGAACGCATTTGATACATTCAAGCAAATCTGTACCCAGGCTTGCCACGACCGCCACGCCTGCGCCAAAGGTTATAAGCAGATGTTGGCTTCGGAGAACGTGAGTCAGATGATGGCTACATGGCGCGACAACTGGGAGGACGTTGTGGAGAGCAAGTATGTGGATGTGATCCGTGGTGAATTGCCCCGGCTCTATCCTGGACTGAAGGAGGGCATGAATAAGGCTGGCATCTATCTCAACGAGTGTCCCGACAACGCCAAGAACTTTGTGCGTGTCATCATCACCGACTGCGACGAGCCAGTCAAGATACATGGCGACGCACAGGCTTACATTCTTGGCGACGCAAAGGTAATCGCCTTCAACCATTCGCAGGTGTACAACAACAAGCACCAGGGCGCTCACGTCATGCTCTACGGCTATTCCTATGGCAAGATAATGGCTGGCAGCGTGTCGGCCTACGACCGCACAAAGCTGCAATGCGACTGTACGGCTTTCCTCAATGGTGCCGTGGAATGTGATGCTTTCGGTGGTACGGTGAAGGCTACGTCTTTTCGCCATATCAACGCCTACCGAGACACGGTGGTTTACAGCGACACCGACAAGCAAATAAATCTGAACGGCACTTCTCATATCGAACCTTTAACAGCAAAGAACGATGAATAGCAAACTGACCATACTTGCCAATGGCAATCCCATGACCCTTGCAGACGACTTCTCTATTTCTGTGGAGTTGAGCAACCCCTTGTTCAACGACGTTGATATGTTCTCCTATCCGGTGGCATTGCCTTTGGAAGGCAACCGGCATTTCCTCAAGAACATGGACGACATCAATTCCGACCTGCGTCCCGTGAGCTTTGAGCACACGCCGATGCAGATAATTGCCGATGGTGTGCCGTTTGCCAGTGGCACGGCAGTGATGCAGGAGGATGAAGAAGTGAACGACTCTTTGTCGGTGAACATCGACGCCTGTACTCAGTCGTTTGACGATTTGATAGGGGATTTAAAGTGCAATGAGGTGAAGATACCCGACCGCTATAAAGACCAACTGCTGATTGGCGAGAAGATTGACGAGGTGAATGTGAAGGTCACTTACAGCACAGATGTGGTCGTGAAATATGAGGGAAAGAAAGGCGACAAGAAATTTGGGTCGGTTGGTACAGGCTACGAGACATCATCAACATTCCATCCCCAAGCTCTTGGTTTCTCCTATCCTGCCCGTTGCGTAGAGGAAGACAGTGTGTCGCATAAGGCAAAGGTCAAGGAAGTATGGAGCTATGCGAGAGGCGAGAAACGCAACATACCCGAAGTGGCGCAGTCATACATCAACGTGAGTGATGCCTATCCCACAAAGCCATTCTGTAACGCCCGTGTATGTTATGCTCATTATGACTTGGATGATGACGGCAAGACTTCAAGCGAAATTGTGAAGCCTAAAGACGAGAATATTATGCACGAAGACCAGGGAAAGATATGGGTGCTTGACGCTGATCGCCCGCAGTCAGGCATCTGTTTCTATGTGCTTTTCTTTCTGGATTGTTTGTTTGAGAGTCTTGGCGTGTCTTTCGACAAGGATGCACTGCGCAATATTGGCGACTTCCGCCGTCTTTGTTTCTTTACCACAAAATGTGCCTACGACACAAAGCCGTTGTATGTTGGTTCAACTTATAATGAAAAAGACCCAGAAGTTATTGCAGGAAAGAAAAAGGTCGGTGACATCAAACTTGGTTATTTTCAAAAGCAGATAAAGAGCAAGAATCAGTCTGACTACGACAACCTTTTCGAGGACGTAAACGATTGGCTGGAGAGCCGTGGCTGTGGTGGCAAGCTCTCGCTCGAAAATCCTGTGGATAAGACCATGCAGGAAATCGAATACTACGATGTGATTTACAAGTTTGTCACGAAGTCGGACCCCCGTTTCCCCAATTCTTCCTATAAGACTACCGAGGTGGAGCAGGTGAAAGAAGGCAGCAAGAAGCACGTTGTGGTCGGCAAGGACAAAGTTGCAAGCATTACCACAAAGTCTACAATCACCATGGCGCAGATGAGCGCAAGCATTGTTCAGATGTTTGCCAATGAGCAGAATTTTCCGGACGAAAATGTTTCCACCATCATTGAGTCGCTTGAAAATCAGTTTGGCATTAAGTTCTATTACGATTACGAACAGAAGAAGGTGACGGCTTATCTTGTTCGTGATGTGTTCCGCAAGCAGAACCCACAACCGCGTACGTTCTTTGCCGAAATACATAGCATATTGCCAATTAGCGAGAAGATTACTGGTGTGCGTGTTGGCTATTCGGCAGAAAGCGACAGCAAGGAGCAGAAGCAGAATATCACTAAGGGCGTGAAGGACTATAACACTGATTACGACTATGTGGAATATCCGCAAGATCGCACCGTGATAAACCTTGAGTATCGTGACATTATCCACCAAGTCTACAATAATCAGATGAATGTGTTTGTGGATAAATCAACGGGTAACAAATATCGCGTGAAGATTGATTCGGACTTTTCCTCTGCCGACGAAATGGACCCCCGCTTGTTTGAGGTGGGTGCTTACAAGGGTGTTGAAATGGGTGATTGCTCTACGCTTAATGAGGATTTCGTGCAGGAATTTAAGTCAGATTTTGTTCCAGTCGGCATGGTGGACGTCAACTATTATAATGCGCTTGCCGCCACTACGGGGCAGACTTGCTTTACTGACTCAAACAATCAACCTACCGATGGCAGCGGCATTGAGGGGTATATGGCAAGTGCAGTAAATGGCAGTAAGGCGCAAACCATCATGGCGGCTTTCTTGGATGAAAGCATGGAACATGAGTTTGTGAAGCAATATATCAAAAATCCGCTTTCTTCCCAAGTAGCAGATTTCTACGTCACGGAGGAACTTTCGCTTGTGGAGTCGTACAATCCTTCTAATACAGACGACGGCAATTCGCCACTTCAGAATTACGACTGGGGCAATGCCATTGCCATTATGCGCGGTGGTGGCGCGGATTCTACGCATGAGGCTTTCGATTATAACTATGATGGCTTCGGCAATAGCAAGTGGCGCACCACCGTAGGCGAGTATGCCCTTACCACCGACTCTGTTGACCCATATGGCAACGTGTATGATTATAATGGTACTGCGTCCGGCATAGGCAACGAGGAACGTTTTTCCCTTAAACCTCGCGCTTGGGTGCAGCCGGAATGGGCGGATGCTCCATTGGTAGTGAGTGATCCGCTTATCAAGAACAGAGGTTATTTCGATACCTTTATGATTGACTATGCCTATTTTCTTCTGCATCGTCACAAGTACCGCATCCGCTGCACGGCTTCCGTAGCGCAGATAGCCGACATACCCAACCACTGGAAGGAATGGTGGCTGATAGACGGCAAGAAGTGTCTTATTAACAAAGTGAACACCGACATCAGCGTGAAGGATGGAATGGGCGAGGTGGAACTTGAAGTGTATAGTATATAGAATGTAGCAACCAACACAACACAAAAACATCATGGCAAGAAAAATAACACTTACATCCGGCTCTGTGTTCAACGGTAACCCTATCACGTTTCAGGTGCAGCCGAATGTCATTACCGGCACGGACAGCAACAAGAATACGACCTACCCATCCTTTCATCGCGTCATCATGGAGGTAACGTGTGGCATGAGTGGCGGCAACTTTGAAGTAATCAAGATGTCAGCACCTGTAGAGGAAGAAAAAGTTACTGCAACCGTGCAGATAGACATATCGTCTGCCTTGCGCACCTTTCGTGACTCCTATGAGTATTCACCCGAAGCGACAACTTATCCGCTTGTGAAGTTCTGCATTCGGGTGTACGATGAGTATATGTTGGATGGCGAGGTGAAAACCCGTGTAGGCGAAATGGTCTATCCCGCAGAGGTAGATGGGCAACCGCAATATCTTTGTACGCTGTTTGGCGGCTTTTCCGATTTTGCCCGCTTTACATCGCCGACACCTATTAAGGGAGTGATATACTTTAGCCGCAAGCCCACCGACTCGCCACAGACTGTTGCCGTAGGCGAAACGTTTGCCTATACACCTCCCTTTGAAAAGCAAGCATTATTGGTGAATAGCGCATCGCTTGTGGCTCCAACATCTGTTGTAACCACTATCGATAAGAAAGGCTTGCAGGCTATTGGCGACCAGAAAGTCTATGCCCTACCAGCCGAAGAAGCCAAGACACGACAGGTGTTTCGCTTCATCAATTCGTTTGGTGTGTTGGAAAGCGTGAGTGTACCGAAGGTATATAGCAGTAAGGTTTCTGTTTCATCTACATCTTATGCCATTTCGCGACAGGAAACATTCAATAAGTTTTCTCGCTCCACTGTCCGTAAGACTAACAACTGTGAGTCTTGGTTGTATCTCACTGACCCGCTTACATTGAATTGGCTTGAATGGTATATGCACGAGTTCTTGATGGCAGAACACATCTGGATGTACGTTAAAGGTATATGGTTGCCTTGCACCATCACACCAGGGGATGACACGACCCTTTTCGACAACACCCAGCAGAACCCATATACCATAGCTTTCACCGCTAAACTCGACATCAACGGCAGTCCGCTAATATAACCGATTTTCTGTTTTCATTTACACATTTTCGTTAAAGCCCCGCGTCTCTTTATGATGTGTGGTTTTCTCATGTCCGTACCTTAAAACCCTCTTTTTGTAACTTTGTTATCAGAAATTAAACGACATGACACAAGCCACAGAAAGAGACTATTGGATTTCGCCCAATGCGTTTTACATTGAACTGAACGCAATGGGATTGCCTGATTACATACAAGCATCGTGTGTGAGCGGAGCCAAAATCCTTGTCTATATAAAAGACATCATTTCCTACGATGCAGGCCACAACTACAAGCGTTGGACACTACAAGCCTCGCCTACGGTGTTCAATACCCACTCCGCAAAATACGTCTATGCCGCTATTCCTCGCTCGGATGACGGCACCAAGAACGCTTTCATTGTGTTTCCGTCTGAGCAGCTTGACATTTACGGTAAGAACGCCGATGAGCAGCAAATAGGCTCCGAAGAATATTATTACATCTTCCTTCAAGGTATTATTACATCGTCTGGCGACAATGGCACCGAAAATCGAGATTGGCAACAGCGTATGTCTACGGGGTTACTTGCTTCCGACGAAGCCATATCGGCCACTGGCACTGAATCAGAATGGTACAAATATTCTTCTGTGGATGGCATAGTTACGTTTCTGAAGAATTTGACGATGAAGGGCGGAACTCATTTTAGAGAGCTATTCGCTAAGAGTATAAAGATTCTTTCTGGCGGATCTTTTTCTTTTAAAGGACAGACGCCAATTATTGGTATTGCAGATAAAAAAACAGCAGTAACTTCGGAAGAAAAACTGGTTACGCCTAAATATGTTGATGATCATACCCTGTCGAAGATGCATCCAGATACGGCACAGGGGCTATTGACGTTTTTGAATGGGATAAAGATAGGAGCGAACGGTCTGTGGGGGATAGACAAGGATGGAGCTGCAAAGATAGCGAACTTGTTAGTAAAAGAGAACTTGCAGGTTGGTGGAAACGCAAAGATGGCTACAGTGTCGCTTGATAGGGCGCACGACCCGAATAGTACGGAGGCAGACAGAACGATAATAGGCGGACAGGGCTTTGACCTCTACATGGGTGAGGATGGGAAGAGCCATCTATATGTTGACTATCTCTCGGCAAGGGTAAAAGCGTTCTTCGCGCAATTAGAGATAAGAAAGATAAGCTATTCTGGAGGAACGATGCTGTTTAGTAATGCTGGCAGCACGATAGCGAAGGTGGTGGCGGTGTATGATGCACAGCAGAGTGGTGTTATTGCGTATAAGTGTTATGCGGTGGCAGACGATGGCGAGCAGATAACAGATAACTGGTGGAAGGTGGGCATGATGGCTCTCTGCCAGACATTCAATATAAAGAGTGCAGAGAATGTTTCAAACCGCTACTATTGGCGTATGGTGGTGGGCGTTGGACAAGAGACGCTTGAGGATGGCAAGCTATACGATTATGTCTTGCTGTCTAACGTGGAAGTGTTTCGTGGCAGCGATAGTATTGTTCCTTCTTACGACACGCAGCTTCTATCTGACGAAAACGGGAACGTGCTCACTATGGCAGGGTTTTCCCTTGGAGTTACGGGCAAAAACGGCATGACTTCTGTATCTTCGGCAATGGCTGAGGAAGGTATCACTAAGGATGACGGTGGGGATGCTATTGAGAGCCGAATTTTTTATGGCTACGAGGAGGGCAGTGGTATTCCTCTTCCTGGCGATGTGATAGTGCAGGCTGGTGATGAAATACGTTGGGACAGTCAGGGCAATGTGATAAAACTTGCAACAAGCACAGAGGACAACGGATCGGATACTGCACCGAGCATAACAATGTATCACGGGATAGGTAAGCCTCGCGATGGTGGTGTGTGGCAATGGAAAGATGTAGTGAGCTTGCAAAGCCCTTCCGGCTGGTTGGTGAATGCTGAAAGATTTAAGTTCTTCACGGAGGACATGGGCAACAATACAACTCTATCATCACTTGTTGAGAGCGTTAGCGAGAACGGCAAAAGCGTTACTTCGTTAAAAGATGCGCAGGGGAAGATGGAGGACGAGATAAAAGCTATTGGAGCAACGGCAACAAGCGCACAGAAGGGTGTAGACAATGTGGTAGGCCGTGTAACGAAAGTAGAATTAAGCCTTAACGGACTAAGCTCGAATGTAGGAGTGCTATCGAAGAAGGTGGACGAGAACGGCAATCAAATAGGAAGCCTTGAGACGCAAGTAACAACAGTAGAGCAAACGGCTTCTTCTATATCTTTAAAACTTGACCGGCAGTCGGTAAGAGGGAGAAACTTGCTAAGACGTTCGTTCTTCTTTTTGACTTCAAATATCTACGGAGTAGGGAAAAGACAGGTAACTTTGCAGGAGGGAAAGACCTATTCTTTGTCGGTAAATGGGCGTATAGATAGTGTGCTGCTAAACGGTGGAGGAGTGCTGAGAGCGTATGTATTTAACTTGTCGTGGTCGTGGTCGGTGTATGTTGATATAGATAGCACTAATAACATAACGGCCGAGAAAACTGCGTTTTCTGTTCCTTCTACTGGCGAATACTACTTTATGGTTTACCCCTACCACGAGTCTTTGCCTTCTCACGAACAACCCCAAGAGAATGGGCGGTTTACGCTAAATTGGGCACAGTTGGAAGAAGGAGACGTATGTTCGCCGTGGTCGTTGCACGAGAGCGACCCTGCCATAGAAGGAAATCTGCTTGAGAGTATAGAGACGGGTAGCTGGACTAAAAAAGGCGAGGTGATAGCGCAGGCTCTTGACACGGGTTCAAAAAAGTTGCCAGCTCTGCATTATGATAACACTACGGCTACCGATGTAGATGCTCTTGTGCTATATGATAGTTTTACGCCAGAAGGGGGCAATAGCTATACTTTGTCCTTTTATGTTAAGGGTAGTGGCACAATGAAGTCTTACCTATATCCGGAAGCTATTTGCTATGCCGAGAACGACCTTGGACAGTCGTCTACCGGTGAGGATGGCGTAATAGAGATGATGTTGTCGCCAGCATGGACGAGGGTGAGAATAACGTATAGCATTGCGCAACTCTCAGGGAACCTTTTTAACAATGCTGGTTTTAACGCTGAGAGTGGCTATCTGTATGGATGGACAGTAACCGGTAACGCTTCGATAGTGAAATCATCTGTAGACGGGTGGAATGCCGTAAAACTTGTGAAACAGAGTTTGGCTCTTAATTGTGGTCTTACACAGGTGGTGGGTGCTTCCGTTGAAGCACGGTGGTACACGCTATCCTTTAAGATGTTGGCGGAGAATGGGGCAGAAGTGGTGTTTTCTGGCTTGACGCTTGAAGAGATTGACGACAGTAGAAACACGGTGTGTGTGGACGGTGTAAACATTGTCTATCAAAAGTTTACACCGATCACGCTAATGGCATCGTCGGAATATGAAGAGCACGTTATTAGCTTTAAGGTGACAAAAGCGTCCTCGTCTGCATCTATTGCGATAAGAACAGCAGGCAACACTATGTGCATAGCAAAGCCTATGCTAACGCCAGCATCAAGGAAGAGTGGCTTTAGCACAAGAGAGACCGGTAACGTTCGTTCGCTATTGCCTTGTAGACTATCGGCAGGAGGCGAGGTGTGGATAGGAGGCGTGAAGTTCGAACCGGGTGGGCGTATGACTGACTACACTGAAGAAGGTGTGTCGATAGATGCGTTGCTTGCCACGGGCATTGACATCATGAATAAGATGATAGTGGTGACGGCCGATAAGTTTAAGATTAGAAACAACAAAGGTGAAGAGACTTTTTCTGTGGACGAAGACGGAAGGGTAACGATGAAGAATATCGACTTTGGCGGGATGATAAACAAGCAAGGTATAGATGTGTCTGCAGACAACTATTCGTTGTTGTTTAGCGATATGAGCCTTTTGGATGGTTCGTGGGCAGCGGTGCCTAAGATAGGCATGATGTACGGCGTATATACCATAAAAGGGAATCTCCCTCATGCCCCCATTACTCTACATATCCCGTCTGCCTATGTAGACGGTGATGGAAACTTTAGTGGCGATGTTTACGATGTTGACGGGAATCTTGACAAAGAGCTGTTGAAAAAGGTTCGTTCGTTGGTGGGTAATACTGTTATTATATATAACAATTCCGAGCAGGATATAAAAGTGACAGGCATGAGCCCATACTTTGTTGATGTGTGGGTGACAGCAGCGTCGAAAGCGAAGGCGGCTGAAAAAGTAGTAGTGACGCCAAGTCAAGGAGGGACGGCTGGTAACGTCACAGAAGGGCTTGGAACGACTGTGACGGGAGGAAGCATTCAACCCAACCAACGTTATGCGGGCAGAAAACGTGACGATATGGAAGTGACACTGAAAGGCAGCAAAAACCAGTTTGTAAGCATGGAGTGTGTTTGCGAGGTGAGCGCAAGCGGATGGGAGAATATCTATTGGCTGGTGAACTACGGCCAGGGGCTTGACACTTAAAAAATTATAAAAACAAAATATTATGAGGAGAATAAGAATTGGCAACGACATACAGGTGTCGTGGGAAGTTAAAACGGGAGGTGAAAGCATCTCGCTGGAAGGGCGACAGTTCAAACTCTATGTGAGAAGTGCATACCAAAAACAAGAAATAAAAGATTTTGTTGTCGAAGGTTGTACGATTAGTTTTACTTATCTTGCGTCTATGCAGAGGAGCACAGGAGCACGTGCTATCATCTTGAACGATGCGACGAAAGGCTCTCCAGAGAAGACCATCTGTGCTGACCAAGCCTTTACGCTTGTGGCGCACACGTGCGAGGAGAATGATGATGATGTTGACTTTGAGGACTTCATGGTTAGCTTGCAGAGCAACATCGTGTTGTGCAGTCCCGAATTGAAGAACTATATCGACGGCGGGCTGAGCGACTTGAAAGACAAAGTGGAAGAAAATGCAAGAAACATATCAAGTATAAAATCAGAGAAAGGAGCACCGTCAGGATTGGCACCGTTAGGAGAAGACGGTAAAGTGCCGGACGAATATCTAAATTATCCTACAGGTGACATAGAGAAGATAGAGAACAATGAAATAGACGGAATTTGGAACAAATAAATTGAAGATGAGCAGGTTTTTAGATTCAAAAGGTTTGGAGCATTACACAAACCTTATTAAGACATCCTTAGAAGGCAAGGCGGATATAGTGGATGGGAAAGTACCAGCAGAGCAACTGCCGAGCTATGTGGATGATGTTGTAGAGTTTTCTGGAGAGGTGACAGGTATCACCATGCAGACAACAGGTACCACCAAAAAGAGTAGTGATGAAGGTTGCAGCGTTGTGTATAATAGCAGCAACAAGCAGTTTGTGCTGAAAGTAGTTGACACATCACAACCCTTGGAAGCGCCAAAGTTTTACAATCCGTTTGGCGATGTAGACAACTATATGGAGGCTGATGCACCTTACGCAGGTAAGATATATGTAGACACGACGAGCAACAGTACATACAGATGGAGTGGAAGCGCACTTGTGGAGATAAGCAAGAGCATTGGTCTTGGAGAAACATCATCGACAGCGTATGCAGGCAACAAGGGCGCGAAGAATGCGGAGGATATAGCATCCATCAAGGCAGGAGACTTGCCATTGGTGGGCTTACAGGTAGGCAACTTTAAAGAAGGAGGCTTGAGTGGTAATTGCTGGACGGTGAGTGATGGGACATCTACAATCATGCAATCAGGAGGAAACCTTACAACCATCTATGGGTATAGTGTGGAGTTTGTAGGCAACTACATGTGGACAGCCAAAAGTGGTTATAAGAGTCCGACAGCCGTGGCAGAAGGTGACTGGGCATCAAAAGCTTTGCCGAAAAGTGGCGTGCCTTCCGAAAAAATTACCGTGAGTGGCATTACAGACGACAAGAGCATCACTGCAAGCGTGAAGGCACAGAAGCAAGGTCTTGTGCTGAAAAATGGGATCATAAAGGCAGCAGGTGATAGTGACTATGATACGCAGTCAGCAAGCATAAAGGTGCACTTTCAATACAAGACGATTAGAGGGGCAATATCAACATTGCCAACACAGGCATCACTACAGGAGATGCTTGCAAAGGCCAACAGAGAAAAGTCACACTATCTGCAAGACGGGAAAAACAAGGTGCTTACAGGAGTGACAACTGGTTCGACAGAATACTTTGTTTATGCCTATCCAGCCAAGCTTGGAGATTTATCAAAGATAACACTTAACGATGCAACTCCACTGCTTAAGGATGGCTTTACAAAAAGCACAGTGACACTGACAGATCCAGAGACAAAGAAGGAGCTTACGTATAATGTTTATTTGAGTGTTCAGAAGGGAGCTTTTACAGAAGCGAAACTTGATATTTCTTAGAAAATCAGCTAAATAGAAATTAGAAAAAGGAAAAAGATATGACAAGAAAAGGATTAGCCCAGGCAAACACTTTGCGAAGTAACAACACCACTTCAACAGGCTATGGCGTTGCCTATGCAGATGAAGTGAGTGGTCACAGGACAGTGGCAACGCTTACCGACCTTTATGGGCTTAAAGACTGGCAACTGTCAGCAAGTGGCAACAATACAGGTAATGATGCCATCGGTCAGTTGTGGTATGTTGTTGATGTTGATGGTAAAGGGGCAGGAGACCTTTATCAGCTTAAAGACTGGGAAAACAGAAATGGTTCGGCAGGATGGCAGAAGTTTTCGGCAGGAGAGACAATAACAGTAGACGACACATTAAGCGAGGCCTCCACCAATCCTGTAGAGAACAAAGCAGTAGCAACAGCAATTAAAGACTGTGTTAAAAAATCAGAAATCACCTCCCTATCAGAATCAGATATTGATGCTATTTGGGGAGATTAAAAAATATAAAAAGAGACTAAAAGTTTTAATGTATGGAGTACACATTTATTACAAAGGAAAACCTTACAGAGTATAGTAAGCAAGTGAAGGCAACCATCACCAGCAAGGAGGCGGCCCTAACCACAAAGATTAACACAGCTCAGAGTACGGCTGATGCTGCAAAGAAAGCAGCAGCAACAGCACAGAGCACAGCAAATAGTAAGCTGAGCAGTGTTAAAAGCATAAACGGAGTGAGTCTTGTCGGTACAGGCAACTTAGAGCTATCAGACATTGGCATAGACGGACAGATTGCAAAAATAGTGACAGAGTTGCCCGAACTAAGTCAGGCCGACAGGGGAAAGATCTATCTTGTTAAGAAGACTCTTGTTGGAGAAGCAGCCAACGGGGATAACGTGTATATAGAATATGTTTGTTTAGATGTGGTGACAGACAAACAGACGGTGGCAAAATGGGAGAAACTTGGTGAGTGGCAACCAACAGTGGACCTGTCACCCTATGCTAAGACTTCGACCGTTACGGCTCATACCGGCAACACAAACAATCCCCATAAAGTGACAAAGGCGCAAGTGGGCTTAGGAAGCGTCGACAACACCTCTGACCTTAACAAACCAGTGAGCACAGCTACAAAGACAGCATTAGACAAAAAGGTAGATAAGGTGACAGGGAAGCAATTGTCGACTAATGACTATACTACGGCAGAGAAGACTAAGCTTGCAGGTCTTGACAACTACAAACTGTCAGGTAAGCAAGACGCGAATGGCACCAGTGTGACAATTAGCTTGACAAAGGGGACGGCAACTTCAGCTGGAAGCTTTACGCTACCACCAGCAACAGGCAGCACGACCAATAGTAGCGGTGCTGTACAGATGGGTAAGGCAGGAGTGATGTCTACAACCGATAAGGATAAACTTGACGGTATAGCATCAGGTGCAACAAGGGTGATAGTGGATGGAGCTCAGAGCTCTACAAGCACAAATGCGATACAGAACAAAGTGGTGACAACAGCCCTTGCGGGGAAGTTAAGTATCAGCGACCTTGTTACCCTTACATCTGAACAGATAGATGAATTGTGGAAAAATGCATAAACAAAGTTTTTAAGTCGTTAGTGGGTGACTTTCTTAATAGTAAAAGTCACTCACATTTTATATAAAAAAATATGGATGCAATAATAAAACTGACTAAGAGCGTGCTACAGACGATCTTTAAGAAGATAAGGACAGAGCTGAGCAACAGAGACAAATATATTATGGCAGCAGCCTTGCAGGGGAAGACAGTGAAAACAGTGTCAAAAGGAGCTGCACTGCCCTCACTGAAGAAGGCAGGAGAAATAGTCTATAACCAGAATGACAACACCTATAGATACTGGAGTGGGAGCAGTTGGACAGAGTTGACACTGAGTTATTTGCTTCAGAGTGCAAATAGCGTCACGTATCTTGAGCTCTTTAGAAGTTGGGAGAAGATAGCATCCTCAAATCATGATAGCATGACCCCTTTTGTGGATAACGAGAGGATGATATTAGGCATTTGGAAAGGAGAGAGTTGTGGCAGCTATACAAAGTGGCTGATAGAGATGAACACAGAAGATGAGGAGCAAACATACAGTGCCGGGAGAACAGTAAAGGACAAGTATTATGGGACCCATACCGTACCGGCAGATGGTGAGAGCTATAACGCCCCCTGGGAGCTATGGTTGCCAAGCAACCTTGCAGCGAAGAGTGTGGTAATCCATTATTAATTTTACAGGGAATGAACATGAATATATTGGATAGGGAAGGTCTTGTCTATTTTGTAAAAAAAATGAAAACGTATTTGGGAAAATATGTAAGACTCTCGGACACTGGTAAGATAAGCTATCGGAATCTTCCATTTTCAGAAGATGCTATTCAGAAAACCCAATACATAAAAAAAGAACATCGCTACTTAGCACGTAAGGCTATCAACTATCGTTGCTATGGTGACGGTAGATATATAAATCATTACATCAGCCACGATCCAGTTATAAAAGTGCCTTTAAACGAAGCTTTTAGAATATTTATAAACGACAAAGAATTAGGTAAAGACGATTTGACCTATTGGCATCCAAACAGAAAAAAACGAAAGAACCTTATAGAGCAGCAAGGAGAAGCACTTATATGTAAAGAGAAAGGTTTGATGTATAATTCGGATGAGACTTGTTGTTTATGTTTTCAAGACCCACGAAGATATGAAGACTACGGGATTAATTGGACAATAGAAAATGTTGATAAAGATGGCCTTGTTACGCGAATTTATATTGGCGTAAATTCAGAAGAAATTCCTCGTTTGGATAAGCCTTCTCTTTACATAACATCTGCAAACAGCTACGGTGTTTTTAGGTCTAATAGAAAAACTGAAATAACAGATCTAACAATTAGAAAAAAAGGTCCTCATCTTATATTAAGTGCTAAACACTTACCTCTTAAAGTTAAGTATTATGGTCATATGAAAAAAACGAAGGAAACAAACATAAATATATGGGCTTAAAAATATCTGGTAAAAGAGCAAAACTTAAAACGTCATTGAATATTGTAAAAGTGAAAAAAAAACACACCTGGACAAAACCCTCTTTATTTTATATAAGAAACGAAAAAATAGAATTAATAAAATAAAAAAAGAGCACAAGTTATGATTAAGCACTAAACATCTTCAAGAATCAGCGTGCTGGTACCATTTCCAAATGCTCTTTGGGACAAATTTACAAAAAAAAATTACACCACAAGAAAAAACGGGGGAAAATTATGAATGACAAGGAAAAAGAGCTTTACAGAGTTATATGGTATTTGGGAATAAAAAACTATTGTGTTATGTGAGAAGGATTTTGCAGAGCTGAAGGACTTGTTGACAACGGAATAAAAAAGGAAAAGGAAAGGAAGGAAAGGAAATAAGCGTAAGTGAGCTTACTGGCGACCAACTACGACAAAAAAGGAACATTCTAAATAGACTTTTTTTTCTGCTTTTGCGGTAAAAATAAGATGATAACAAAAAGAAAAAGATGGAAATAACACTAAAGAGAATAGCAAAGAAGGCAGGCTACACGATAGGTAGACTGATAGTAGATGGAAAAAGGGTGTGTGACACGCTTGAAGACACCGACCGAGGGCTCCAGCAGAAGATGAGCTTGGAGGAGATAAAGCAAAGAAAGGTGCATGGAGAGACGGCTATCCCGACAGGCGAATACAAGATAGACCTGAAGACGGTGAGCCCACGGTTTGGCAGCAGAACGCAATACCGCTTCTGTGGGGGGCGTTTGCCCCGGCTTGTTTGTGTGCCGGGCTACGATGGCGTGCTGATACACATTGGCAACACGGCTAAGGACACAGAGGGGTGCATCCTTGTGGGCGAGAACAAACAGGTGGGCATGGTGCTCAACTCTACCGTAACGTTTAAGCGGGTGTATGACCTGATGAAGAAGGCAGACTTGCGAGGCGAAACAATAAAGCTGAAGGTGGAGTGAAAAAATGTAGCGCACAACTTGCACACAAAGAATACATTGCGTATCTTTGCAAGCGTAGTTAATAACTAAACAAAAAACAATGGAAACAAAGAACGCAACAATTCGTCTACCGCTTGATTTAGCGGAGTGGATGACAGAAGGAGGAGAGAAGTCGATTAACCAGGCAGTGATAGCGAATGCCGAGACTCTACGCAAGATACGCCAAGTGTCAATGGGTGAGCTGAAAGAGAAGTTTACAAAAGAGGAATGGAAGTTTCTTGCAGATAGCTTGAACGGGACACTTATTACGGAGACTTTTCGTTGTAGCCAGGTCGCTTTGTGGGCACACTGTGAAGACGCTGAACGCTTTGACGGGACTGGCAGCAAGTGGAAAGTGGACATGGATGGCTTTAAGGCCAAGGTGTTGTCGCTGACAGGTGCGCAGGTGGACGCATTGTATGCACGTGTTGAGAGCTTCTGGGAGAAGCCGGATAGAGACCTTGACGAATGGGCGAAGTGGTGATGTACAAGGTATTGAAAACGAATCTTAGATATTACCCTCACGCTCTGTTGCTGCTTGCTGATATGACAACAGGCGAACGTCGCTGGTGGTGTTTCGGCTGTCAGCACGAGGAAGACCTGTGCGAGGACTATCACACCAAGGACTTGGCGGGAGCCGTTCTGAGCGATCTGCCAAGACATGGAGGATGGATAGACGAAAAAGAGATAGAAATGTTGTAGGATATGAAAAGGCTCGCTATCCTCACGGACAACGAGCCTAACAAAACATTTTAATATTTTTAGATTATGATATCTAAAAGTATTTGCAAAGTTATGTGTTTTTTGCGAGATACGCAAATTTTCAGTATTTCAACATTCCATTGTAGATGTAGCCGGTGTAAGTGATGTTGACATTACGGGCGTAGTCGCCGTTTTCCTCTGTCAGTTCATCGGCATGGAATTTCACTGTGTATTTCGGGTGGCTGTATCCGTCGGTCTCGTCGAGGTATTGTAGTTCTACCCAGGCTCCCTTGGCTATTGTCCCTGTCTCGTCTTCGTCATACCCTGCACGGAGTGTGTTTTTCACGTATTCTTTCCACTGATTGAATCCGTTTATATTAGCCGACACGTCAGCTAACTTATAACGACCGCTTTCATGGTGTTTTACGGGTGTGTCCTTGATGGTGAAGGAAACGATGTAGTAGTCGGTCTTTGTGTTTCCGACCATGGGGTCGCTGCTCATTGTGTACGACTCCCAGCCATACTTGTTTACCTCACAGCTTGCGTCTTTCACAACCTTGCTTTTCACCATTGAGGCGAAAGGCGATTCCACGGGTACATACGCTTCTTCTTCGTCACCATCACTTCCACCGCAAGCGGTCAAAACCGTGCCCATGCCTATGATGCAGAGGGTGATGATGAGCCAGTTCTTGATTTTTGTTCTTTTCATAATATCTCTGTTTTTTAATGATTTGATGAATATACTTGTTTATCATTCCGACAGCAGCACCACCCCTACCCTGACTTTTGCTCCGCAGTGAGGACAGAAAGCGGTGGTGTTGACGGTGACTTGTGTGTCCTCTTGTGTATTGTCTTCTTTCTCCTCTTCCTCTTTTCGGGTAAAAGGCAATGTCGTTTCTTCCTCTTCGGTTGAGAAGAACATATCGCGAGGGTCTATGTCGAGAGCCATTGCTATGCGATATATAGATGCTGTTGTAAGTGATTTGTTGCGTAAGAATTGCGCCATCGACTGCGAACTCATACCGCAGGCTTCAGCAAAAGCGTTCGTTCTTAACCCCATCTTCTGCATGAGCTTACGAAGATTAACTTCTGATTTTGGTCTTTTTTCTGTTGTCATAAATATATATTAGCTATATGATTATTTGTATTTTGGCGCAAAGGTAATATATTTATTTCGTATATACAAGTATTTTACTGTATTATTTATATATTTATTTGTTTTATTGCAAATAATCGTTGGTTTTTGATTATTTTGTATTGAATTGAAGAGATATTTTCTGTTTTTGTATATGAATTATTGTTTCACCCCGATAAATGACTGATAATAAACGTATTACATAGACAACCCCTTTGTATGACGTTACCCAAACGGAGAACCTAAATAATTGATATATAGAGCAATCGCCTTTTGAAAACAGTCCCGAAACCATCAATTCGGACGCGAGAGCGCCGCCGCACTGAGGAGCCTTGCGTGCACCCGCTTGCGTGTCTGGCTGTGAATATGCTGGCGTGTACATCAGGGAGACACAGCGAACAATAGCTCTATATAATAATGTATAGTAATACTTTAATTTGTAAGTTCAAGATAGAAGTGCAATTTTTCTGCAGTGTTTCGCAAGCCAATACTA
>OIZT01000052.1_pt1 | contig 92587 bp, 90 predicted proteins | sample 1588611 | NCBI WGS metagenome assembly OIZT01 (sample SAMN03283278) | human gut metagenome | biome: human-associated habitat; material: feces | host: Homo sapiens | place: Peru | collected 2012
TTTTCTGCCATGGAACACTGCCGTTTTTCCTGTTCCGCATTTCTTTGCAAGGGTATAAGAAAGAACAATTATATGTAAGAGGCTATGTTTAAAGATGAAATTATTGGAGAAAAAAAACAGTGGGTTGTTTTTGCTGTCAAATCGGGAATTGAATTTCAAAATATCTGAAGTATGTTTTACACAAAATTTGGAATTTAATGAAAAGACATTGAAAATATAAAAAATTTGCTGATCGATACCGTTGTTTTTTAAGCGGATTTGCATTAATTTATATTTATGTCAGATTTGGAAGTAAAAATCAGGAGTTTTTTTAAAAAGCCATCTTATGTTGTGGCAGTTATTGCAGGAGTTATTTTGCTTGCGGCGGCTGGCTCTAGTCTTTTTGTTGTTGATCAGGCGGAGCAGGCTGTAATCACTCGGTTTGGAAGATATTATGCTACTTTGGGACCGGGGCTTCAGTATAAAATTCCGTTTATAGACAAAAAATTTATTGTTCCGGGAAACAAAGTTGTCCAGACGGAGCAGTTCGGATTTAAAACCACAAAAAGCGGCTCTTTAAATCAGTATCAGAATAATATTACGCGTGAATCAACTATGCTGACCGGCGATTTGAATATCGTGGATGTTGAATGGATTATTCAGTACAGGATTGTTGATCCGCGTGCCTGGCTTTTTACGGTTCAGGAAAAAGATCAGACAATCCGCGATATAAGCCGTTCTGTAATCAATACTTTGGTTGGCGACCGGGCGATTTTGGATGTTATGAGCAGCGAGCGAAGCAACATTGAAAATCTTGCGGTTTCCATGATGAACGAGCAGTTTTCGCAGCTTGGGCTTGGAATAAATGTGTTTGCGGTTAAGCTTCAGAATATTGTTCCGCCGGAAGGAGTTCAGGATGCGTTTGAGGACGTGAACAAGGCTATTCAGGACATGAACCGCTTTATAAATGAAGGAAAAGAAAGCTACAATTCAGAAATTCCAAAGGCAAAGGGCGAGGCTGACCGTCAGATTCAAGTGGCGGACGGCTATGCGGCTGAACGTGTGAACAAGGCAAAAGGCGATGTCGCAAGGTTCAATTCAGTTTATGAGGAATACAGAAAAGCTCCTGCAGTTACAAGGGAACGTCTTTACCTTGAAACTATGGAAGAAATTTTTGCTTCCGGCGCAGAAAAGAATCCGGCTTTGATAGACAGCGGTCTTGACAATGTGCTTCCGTTTAAGAATCTTGGAGGAAAAAATGGCAAAACAGAATAAATTTTATCTTAGACTTGCGGCATTTGTTGCTTCCGTTGTGATTTTGCTTGCGGCAGGTCCTTTTTATATCGTGAACGAAGGTGATCAGGCTGTTGTTACAAGGTTTGGTCAGATTGTAAAATCCTGCACTTCTACCGGGCTTTATTTTAAGATTCCGTTTCTTGATGTTGTTACTTTTTATCCTGCAAAAATTCTTTCGCTTGAAGGTGATCAGGCCCGCATTCCCACAAAGGAAAATCAGTTTATAATTGTGGACACTACAAGCCGCTGGAAAATTTCAGATCCTGCGTTGTTTTATCAGTCGTTCAAGACTTTGGATGCGGCGTACAACAAGCTTAGCGATGTAATTGATTCTTCAACTAGGACAATTATCACACGCAACCGGCTTAGCGAAATTGTAAGAAGCAGCAATCTTATAAACGAAGAAAAAGACAGTGCGGATTCAAATCAGCTTGCAGGAATCGAAGGCGAGGACAGCGCGGAAATTGAAGCTTTGGTGAATGTGAATTCAAACAACGAAAGTGTTTCCAAGGGAAGAAGCGCACTTTGCCAGGAAATGGCTGATGATGCAAGAAAAATGGTTGGCGAATATGGAATCGAATTGATTGACATTGTTCCGCGCCAGATAAAATATTCTGACGAGCTTACAGAAAGCGTTTACAACAGAATGATTAAGGAGCGCAACCAAGTGGCCCAGGCGTACCGTTCTCTTGGCGAAGGAAAAAAATCCGAGTGGCTTGGAAAGCTTGAAAACGAAAAGCGTACGATAGAATCAGAAGCCTACAGAAAAAGCGAGGAGACAAAAGGAAAGGCTGATGCGGAAGCCGCGGCAATTTACACTCAGTCTTACACGCGTGATCCTAAGTTCTACGAGTTCTGGAAAAGTCTTGAGTCGTACAAAAATACAATTGGCAATTTTGATGTTACCTACAGCACAAAAATGGACTACTTTAAATATTTGTATAGTTCAGATGGGAAGCGTCAATGAGTTCTATCCCAGTTTTTCTTCAAGGCGAAAAAATTTTTTTAGACAGCCGGATGTCTGGTAATGTTTTTGTAAAAGCTGGATTTGCCGGAAAAATCAGGGAAAACGGACTTCTTGCTGAGCTCAATGGCGAAACTTGGAATTTCTCTTTATGGAGTTTTGAAAGCACAGTTTCTTCTGCGGATTTAAAAGAATTTGCGCAAGACAAAGATGAGACTGTTTTTCTTGAAGGCTCTTGCTTTTATGGATTTGTGCTTAGTGAATATTTTGAATCCTTGGAGAAAGAAGAGTCTATAAAAGCCTGTTCGCTTGTCTGCAATGCGCTTGATGCTTTGGATGAAAGCAAGTCAGCTCTTTCTTTGGTTGGCGCAGGTGGAATTATTGTTTCCAAGGATTTTTCCAAAGTACTATTTTTGCCTAAGAATTTGATTGAAATTTCTTTGTCGTCGCTTGGGGAAGAAAATTTTTCAGATTTATATGGAAGCTATTTGAATCCTGTGTTTTCTGGAAAAACTGCGGTGCGCTTTTTGCAGGCGGCAATTGTTTACAAGGCTATTTGTGGAAAAGTTCCGTTTGCTGAAAAATCTGCTTCTGCAAGGGAAATTGATATCAGGGATTTAAATTATTGCCCATTGCGCCATGCGGTTTTTGGAGTTGACGAAAAAATTCTTCTGTTCACTGAAAACGCTTTTGCAGGCAAATATTGCTCGTTCCCCAAAGAAGAATTTTCCGCTCTTGAATTAAAAGAGCCTTCTTCTTCGGATTTGAAAAAATTTAATGAAGAGTCCCATAAATTTCTTTTGCGCCAAGAAAAGAAAATCCGTGCAAAAAGATGGCTTAGTATAAAATCCACGGCGATAAAAATTTGCATTGCGGTTTTTATTTTTGCAATTGCGGTTGCGGTTTCGCTTTACAGGACTTTTTGTGAAAAGCGGACTACAAAAGGGCTGACTTCGCTTCAAACGGTGGAAATGTACTACAGCGCGGTAAATTTGCTGGACGTGGATTTAGCTCGGGCAAGTTCTGCAAAATCTCTTGGTGGCAGAGTAGACCGGCTTGCAAACATTTTTGTTACAGGAAAAACAAGTTCAATGTACAATGCCGGTAACGACCTTGTTCCACCTTCTGTCTGGCTTGTAAAAAATCAGCTTGACCACAATATTTATGGAATTTCAAATTTCACAGTTGATGGAAATCCTTGCAGAACTTTCTTTAAAGGTCAGCGCAGAAAAGAAAAGCCGCCTGCTATTTTGGAAGAAAGCGGACATAAAGTTTTCCCGGGAGAAAAAAAAGAATACCAAGTTGAATTCTTTATTTTTGATTCGCTTGGAGAAGACAGCCTTTGTGTTTCGCTTCAAAAAGAAAAAGTTTCCCTGAAATTTAAAAAAGACCGCTGGATTATTTTTGATATTCAAACTGAAATTGAAAGCAACTTTTTTAAATTCAGCGAGCTAAAGGCGGAATATTCTGCTGCAATGGAAAAATGCGGCGGTGATGTTTTTGCCTGTGCTTCTGTTTTGCGCCAAGAATATGATTTTATTCCTTCCGACCAAGAAATCAAAGATGCTGAAAAATATGTGGAAGAACAGAGCTTTGTGTTTGTAAAGCCTGCCAATAAATGAAATGACAGTTTTACGCTTTTTGTCATATTGACTTTGAAAAATATTCACGATATTATAAGAAGTCAGTTGCAAAAGTTTGTTATTTGGAACTGGCTTGCAAATAAAGCATTGTTTTGTTTTTTGGAGGAAATATGGCTTCTAATTATAATCTTGAAAAACAGCACGCAAAGGGAAAATTTCACGCTATTGAAAGAATCAACAATCTTTGCGACAAAGACTCATTTTATGAAATTTATTCAGCGGCGCGTCATACTTGCACAAGCTTTGGAATGGACAAAAAAGAAATTCCTTATGACGGTGTAATTACTGGCTTTGGAAAAATCAACGGAAAAAAAGTTGCCATTTATGCTCAGGATTTTACAGTTCAGGGCGGCTCGCTTGGAAAAGTTCATGGACAGAAAATTGCGGAGCTCATTGATAAGGCGATTATGGCAAAGTGTCCGGTTATCGGTCTTAATGATTCAGGCGGAGCTCGTATTCAGGAAGGCGTTGATGCTCTTTGCGGCTATGGCGAGCTTTTTTATCAGAATGTGCGCGCATCTGGAACTGTTCCGCAGATTTCAATTATTGTAGGACCTTGCGCTGGCGGTGCTGTTTATTCACCGGGAATCACTGATTTTATTTTTGCAGTTGACACAATCAGCCAGATGTTTATCACTGGACCAAAAGTTGTAAAAAGTGTTCTTTCGCTTGATATTTCCGCGGAAGATTTGGGCGGTGCTTCTATTCATGCTCAGAAAAGCGGCGTTGCCCATTTTAGAGCTTCCTCAGAGCCAGAATGCTATGAAGCTGTAAGAAAACTTTTGGACTACATTCCGCATTATTACGGCGAAGAAATTGTTGCTGAAGCTAAATTCAAGTTTGACGAAAAGAAAAAGGCAAAGAAAATTGCAGAAGCTCTTCCAGAAGAAAGCAAAAAAGGCTACGACATCCGCAATGTAATTGACTGCGTTGTTGATGATGACAGTTTCTTTGAAGTGATGAAAGAATTTGCTCAGATGGCAGTCGTCGGCTTTGCAAAAATTGAAGGAAAATCTGTTGGCGTTGTTGCTAACAATCCGGCTGTCTGGGGTGGACTTTTGAACTGCGATGCTTCTGATAAGATTGCGCGCTTTGTTCGTTACTGCGACGCTTATAATGTTCCGCTTGTTACTTTTGTTGATGTTCCGGGATTCTTGCCCGGTCCTGATGAAGAGCAAAAGGGAATTATCCGTCATGGAGCAAAAGTAATTTACGCATACAGCGAAGCGACTGTTCCAAAAGTTACAGTTATTACACGCAAGGCTTACGGCGGAGCTTACATTGCAATGTGCTCAAAGCATCTTGGTGCGGACTTTGTTTATGCCTGGCCAAAAGCTGAAATTGCTGTAATGGGTGCGGAAGGTGCTCTTGGAATTCTTTATGCAAAGGAAATGAAAGATCCAGCTCAGGCTGCTCTTGTTGCCCAGAAATCTCAGGAGTATAAAGATACAATTATGACTCCGACAATTGCGGCTCAGCGTGATTATATCAGCGAAATTATAAATCCTGAAGAAACAAGACAACGTGTTGCCCGCAGCCTTGAATTCCTTGCTCAAAAAACACAGAATTCATCTCCTGCAAAAAAACACGGAAACATTCCTCTTTAATAAAATTGTCCGTGGCTCGCTTTGCCGGGCTGCGGATTTTCTGTTGACTGATTTAGCCATTTTTGCTAACATTCTTTCACTTGCCAACTTAGCTCACCTGGTAGAGCAGCTCCCTCGTAACGAGCAGGTACTCGGTTCAAGTCCGGGAGTTGGCTAAAGCACAAGACCGCACTTAAAATAAAGTGTGGTCTTTATTTTTTATGGAAAACATGAACCGAGTACCGAAGCGAACGCCGACCAAGTGGGAGGAAAAGTCGGCAAGGATGCCGACGTAAGTGAGTGAAGGCGTCCGCAAGGAGACGGCATGGAAGGCGGCGACTGGAGGAATCGAGTTCAAGTCCGGGAGTTGGCTAAAGCATAAGACCACGCTGAAAATGAAGTGTGGTCTTTATTTTTTTATGGAAAAACCTGAACCGAGTACCGAAGCGAACGCCGACCAAGTGCAGTTTTTATTTTTTCCAGTAGGCTGGCGTAAGGAAAATAAAGAGCGTAAAAAGTTCCAGACGACCGGCAATCATTGCAAAACTATACCACCATTTTACAGGGGCAGCGAGCCAACCACAGTTGTTGCTTGGTCCCAACGCTCCGAATGCAGGTCCGCAGTTTCCGATCATTGTTAAAGCTCCGGTAAAGGAAGTCTGCATATCAAGTCCGAAAAATGACGTGAAAAATGCGGTCAAAATAACAAATGAAAAATACAAAAAGAAAAAAGCCGAGACTGAAAAAACGACATCTTTTCTTCCTGTCTGCTGATTCAGTCTGATTGAAAAAACTCCGTGCGGATGAATCATTTTTAGTATTTCATTTTTGAACTGCTTGTAAAGCACGACCCATCTTATGACTTTTACTCCGCCGGAAGTTGAGCCGGACATTCCGCCTATGAACAAAAGCATTAAAATTACAATTTGACTTGCGCTTTTCCATTTTGTGTAGTCGGCTGTGGAAAAACCTGTTGTGGTCAAAATGGTTGCTGTTTGAAATGCTGAAAATCTGAGCGACTTAAAAAATCCGCCGTAAGAAGAAGCCTGAACAACTGCGATTGCGGCGATTGAAATAATATTTATCCAGATATATGCTTTCAGTTCCGAGTTGCATTTTATTTCGCTGAAATTACGTGTGAAAAAATAATAGTAAAGCGAAAAATTTATTCCGGCTAAAAACATAAACACAAAGCAAATCCATTCGATTGCGGCGGAATTGTATGCGCCGATGCTTGCGTTTCTTGTAGAAAATCCGCCTGTTCCCAAAGTTGAAAATGCGTGGCAAAGCGCGTCTATAAAATCCATTCCCGCAATTTTTAAAAGAGCGGTCTGAATGAGCGTCATTCCAAGATAAATGAACCAAAGAATTTTTGCGGTGGTTGTTATTTTGGGCGTGAACTTTCCTTTTTCCGGACCTGTAGTTTCCGCCTTTATAAGCTGAAATCCGCCGACTCCAAGAACTGGCATGAGCGCAACCGTAAGTGCCACAATTCCCATTCCGCCAAGCCAGTGTGAAAGGCATCTCCATAAATTTATGCTGCGCGGAAGTTTTTCAATTTCGGAAAGAGTCGTTGCGCCTGTTGTTGTAAATCCGCTTACACTTTCAAAAAATGCATCGGTGAAATTTGGAATTGCTCCGCTAAAATAAAGTGGAATCGCTCCGAATAAACTTGCAGAAATCCAGGCGAGCGCGACGGCTGCAAAACTTGATCTTATTGTAAGCCTTGATTTTTTGTTGCGGGAAAAAAACAGTGTCATTGCGCCTAGAATCAAGCTTGCAATCATCGGAATTAAAAAAGATGGAATTACAAAATATTCATGGCAGAAAATTGCCGTGGCGATTGGAATTGAGAATGAAAGTCCGATTATTGAAATTATAAAAAAAATTATTCTGCAAAGTGTAAATGCCATTGAAAGTTCCTATTTGCTGAATTTTTCCAGAATCTTTTTATCCCCAGTTTTTTCTATTATAACCAGATGGTCGCCCACGGAAAATGTTGTGTTTCCCTGCGGAAGTTCAAATTTTTCACTTCCAATTTTCTTTACAAGGAGAATCAGATATTCGCCGGGACTTGCGATGTCTTTTAGCTGCTTGCCGATAAACTTGCTTGATGAAGGCAAATCGCATTCCACGATTTCAAATGCACCGTTTGAAACTGTATGAATTCCCGTTACTGATTTTCCGTGCAGATGGCTTATAATTGAGTCAACCAAAGTGTCCCGCATAGGAATTGCAACATCGACCCCAAGTTTTCTGGCGATGTTTCCAAACTGGGACTGGGCAACTAGCGCGATTGTTTTTTCCACGCCTAGAGATTCAAGGTAAGCGGAAACAACCATGTTCAGTTCGTGATTGTGCGTGGCGCAAATTACAAGGTTGTACTTTTGAATTCCTTCTTCTTCTATAAAAACATCGTCTGTGATGTCCGCGTTGAAAATCTGTGCCTGCGGAAATTTTTTTTCAGCTTCCTTGCAAAGATTTTTGTCGCTGTCTATGATTGTGAATGTCTGCGAAATATTTTTTGTTCCAGTGAAAATTTTTTTTAAAAATGAAACCTTGTCTTTTTCGATAATTTTGTCTGCTACGATTGTTCCGATTCTTCCGATTCCAACCAGAGCGATTTTTTTTATTGCGTCTGTCTTGATTCCGCAAAGCTCAAGTATAAATGGAATGTTTTCTTTTTCAATTATGATTCCGATTCTGTCTCCTGCATTTAAAATTGTTTCGCCGGATGGCAGGGCTGAAATCATGTTGTCTGAATCTTTTTCTTTTGTTTCCTGATAAACTATAAGAAATTTTTTGTCTGTAAGCGAGCGGATGTTTTTTAACGCGGCTCCATCGAGTTTGCTTCCTTTTTCAATTTGAAGCGCAATGATTTCAAAATCTCCGTTTTCGCCAAAATCAACAATGTCGCTTATTGCTCCGTGTTCAACAGCTTTTACAATTGCCTGAGCGGCTTCTACATCAGGATGAATCATGTAGTCAATTCCGTAAAGCGGACGGTGATTTCCCTTGAAAGTTTCCGCGTGCTGGCGAGCTGTTGTGTTTGTGTTCGCATAGTAGGCGTAGTTTCTTACACGCGCAATTTTCAGTACGTCTGGATAAACGGCGTCCACAAGGGAACAGGTAATCATGTTGATTTCATCGCTGTCAGTCAAAGTTACAAGCGCATCCATTTTTCCAATTTCAAGCTCTTCCAAAACTTGAAGATTGTTTCCGTCCGCATTTATAACTTCGCAGTCAAGACGATTGCTTACGTGCTCAACAATGTCTTCGTTGCTTTCGATTATTTTTACAATGTTGCCTTCGTTTATAAGGCGTTTTGCCAGCTGAACTCCAGTAAAGCCTGCACCGATTATCATTATGTTCATTTTTTTTATTATACATGAAACTCCGCGCTGTGTTCAATCTAAGAAAATGGCGGGAAGTAAACGTAGCTTTTTATAGACAGAAAAATCAAGATGAACTAAAATATCTAAAATTTATTTTTGGAGATTTAAATTGTCAATTTTTCAAGGAATTGTTTTGGGTGTTCTTCAGGGCATTGCCGAGTTTCTGCCGATTTCTTCTTCTGGACATTTGATTGTCGCGCAGAATTTATTTGGACTTGAAGAAGTGCCGCTTTTGTTTGATGTGTTTCTTCATGTTGCAACTTTGCTTGCTGTTGTTTTGTATTTTAGGAAAAAAATATGGGAGCTGATTTGCAGTTTTGCAAGAATTTTTGTTCCTATAAAAAATCCTTCCGCCGCCCAGATTGAAAAAAAATCCGAAGACACAAAATACATTGTTGCCATTATTCTTGCTACTTTTGTTACTGGTGTACTTGGAATTTTTTCTTCAAAAGTTATTTCTGAGATTTCTGTAAAACTTGTTTGCGCTGGATTTATTGTTACAGCCTTGCTTTTGATTTTTTCTTCACTTATTGAAAAAAAACATTCGGCTTATTCTGAAACTTCTTTGAAATCTCCGTCCTGGAAACAGTCCTTGGTGATTGGGCTCGCGCAGGGAATTGGAACTTTGCCTGGAATTTCAAGAAGCGGCTCAACAATTGCGGGTTCTCTTTTTTGCGGAGTTAAGCGGGACGTTGCCGGTGAGTTCTCATTTATTGTTTCTATTCCGGCTATTTTGGGTGCGTTTATTCTTGAGCTGAAAGACTTGGGTGAAGTTTCATCTTCGATTGGAGCAGAACCTGTTATTACAGGTTGCGCGGCGGCTTTTGCAAGCGGATACATTGCTCTTTCTTGGCTTATGCGGCTCATAAAAAAAGGCAGGCTTGAATGGTTTGCCTGCTACTTGATTCCTGTTGGAATTTTAGGAATGATTTTCCTTCATTGACATTTTGAATTTCCAGCTTGACTAAAACTATTTTCATTGTCATTCTCGCACTTGATGCGGGAATAAATGTTTAAGAAAAGTATTATCGGGTCAAGCCCGATAATGACATTAGGTAAAAATCAAAGCTAATTAGATTCAGCGGCTCCCGGAAGTCCTATGTCTTTTCTGTAGAACATATCGTTGAATTTTATTCCGCTCATTGCTTCATAGGCATTTTTCCAAGCTTCGTCAAAAGTCGTTCCATAAGCAGAGCAGGCTAAAACGCGTCCGCCGCTAGTTACAAGTTTTGTGTCGTCCGGGCTTCGGCTTCTTCTGTTTTCCATTGCGCCGGCTATAAAAACTTTTGCATTGGATTCATTTACTTTTTCTTCATTGATTATAATGTTGTATCCTTTTTTATAGGATTTTGGATAACCGCCGCTTACTGCGACTGGAGCAACTTGGTATCCTTTTTTCCATTCAAGCTTGAAATCTTTTAAAGAACCGTCAGTTATGGATTTGCAGAGGCTTGCAAAGTCAAAGTCCATGAGCGGAAGCACAGCCTGTGTTTCAGGATCTCCAAGGCGCACATTGTATTCGAGGCACTTTGGTCCGTCTTCTGTAAGCATGAGTCCGAAGAAAATAAATCCGCGGTAGTCATAATTTTCAGACTCAAGACCTTTTAATGTTGGTTCAAGAATATTTTTTTCAAACTGGGAAATTATTGCAGGAGTTGCGTCATCAACAGGAGCAATTGCGCCCATTCCGCCTGTGTTAGGACCTTTTGCGCCGTCGAAAAGCCTTTTGTGGTCTCTTGCGCTTAAGAATGGAACTATGCAGGATTTTCCTTGCTCTGAAAATTCTTTTGTAACGCTTACAGCCGCAAGAATTGAAATTTCAGTTCCGCGAAGATATTCTTCAATTACGAGTTTTTTTCCGGCTTCTCCAGCGATAGAGCCGTCCATAAGCTGCTCAACTGCGTTTTCAGCTTCCTCTAAAGTCTTTGCAACTACAACACCTTTTCCGGCTGCAAGTCCGTCCGCCTTTACAACAATCGGCGCGCCTTGCTCTTTTATATATATAAGAGCTTCTTCTTTTGAAGTGAAAGTTTTGCTTTTTGCGCAGGCAACGTTGTATTTGTGCATGAATTCTTTTGCAAGATCTTTACTTGCTTCAAGTTGCGCTGCCTGAAACTTTGGTCCTACAGTTGGAATCCCTGCGTTCCAAAATAAATCTGCAAGTCCTTCTGCAAGCGGATTTTCCGGCCCGATAACGGCAAGCTCACAGTTGTTTTCCTTTGCAACTTTTATGTACGCATCGTTTCCTGTAATGCCGTTAAGATATTCGCATTTTGAAAAATCAATGTTTCTGCATTTTTTTTCGAAGGCTGTTCCGCCGTTTCCTGGAACACAAATTACTTCTTCAATAATATTGCTTTGTGCTAACTTCCATGCAATTGTATGCTCTCGTCCACCATTTCCTACAACAATAACTTTCATAGGTGCTATGATAGTTTAAAAATCAAAAAGTTACAACATTGCAGAATTTTCGGCGGATAAGAATTCAGAGCTGTTTAAAAAGATTCAAGGCGAACTAAAAGCTGCTCAAGCTTTACAGCGTAGCTTTTGTCTGCCGCCCAAGTTCCTGCAAGACCTTCTATTGTTGGAGATTTTCCGCGCGGATTCACATACTTATACCGAGTATCAATACATTCGTTGTTCAGCGGAATATCTTTTGTCGCATAAGCGTGAAGGTGCTGAATATGCGCTCTTACTCCGAGTTGTTCCGTTGCAAAAGTTTCGCCTGGATGTTCTGCATCGATTGCGCCAAGTCCGCAGTAATTGTGCATTTGCGGCGTAACAAGATTTCCGAATCTTAAAAATCCAGTTTCTAGGCACATTTGAACAAAAGCACAGTCGCTGTTTATTCCTTCCGCATTTGCTTCTTCAATATAAAGAGCTGCAAGCCGTGCAACTTCTTTTTTGTCTGCTGAAGGATTTGCGCTCATAAAAAAATTATAAAGCTGCTTTTCTGATTTTATTCCTTGATCAGAAAGATTTCTTGAAATTTCTTTGTGTCCTTTTGTTGAAACGCATGAAACTGCTGTTAGCAAAAGACAAAATATAAAAATCGGCAATTGAATTTTTTTCATGTTTACGAAATTGTTGTTCCTATGTAATTTTTTCCATCAAGAACTGCTTTTATATTCCCGATGTTTTTTCCGCCTGCGCAAATAACTTTTAAGCCAAGCTCCTGTGCTTTTTTTGAAGCGATTGGATCAAACGGACAGTTTTTTCCCGGAACCCATTCGTCTCCAACCATTTTTCTAAAATCGCTCCAAGAGATATTGTCGATTGGTTTTGCATCAGGATTTTTGCGCGGATCGTCTGTGTACACTTTCTCGATGTTTGAAAGATTTACAACTGTGTCTGCTTCAAACCTCTCTGCAAGAAGAACTGCGTCATTGTCTGTTGAAAATCCAGGTTTCCAACCGGAAGCAATAAGAATTCTTCCTGTAAAGTTGCTGACTTTTGTAGGATCTGTTACAACATCTTGGCTGCACAAAGGTCCGAATACAGTTTTTAAAAGCTGAGCATTGAGCCGAGTTGCCATTATGCCAATCCAGTCGCAGGCATAGTTAAGTTTTTCTGAATCTTCAAATGCTGAAAGTTTCTTCTGGTTTTCATCAAATTTTTCAGAAACCGCTTTGTATGAGTTCTGATAGTTTCTTGCAGGTCCGCCGCCGCCAGCTACAATAATAAGACGTGCATCTTTGTTTTCAGAAAGCCAAGAACAAATCATGCTGCTGAATTCAAAAAGAAAATTTTCATCTGGTTTGTCAGGCGCAATTATTGAACCGCCTACGCTTAAAACTTTTGTAGTCATTTTGTTCTCCGTATATATTTTAGTAAATTCCTTGAATAACAGGATTGTTCCATAAAGAACTGTAGCTTGAAGTTTTATCCCCAGCTTCTTCCCATAAAGATTGTAAAGCATAAGTGCGCGGTCTGTAAACAATTTTACTGTTTAAAGATGACTGCTTTATCTGATGCCAGCCTCTGCTGAACGCTATATGCTGATTGTCAAGATTGCCAAAATAAAATTCTTTTGGATCAGCTATTTCAATAAATGAAGAAAATGGAAGTCCGGCTCCAAGAGAAACATCAACGGGCAGCCATCCGTATCCTTCAAAGTAAATCTCTGTCCACCAATGCGGAGTTACATTTGACTTGTCCTGCGCAAGAATTCCTGCCACTGGAACTGAAGGAATTCCTGCCGCTCTGCACAAAGCCGTGTAAAGAATTGCAAAGTCGTAAGCGTCTCCTTTTTTTCTGCGGATTAAATCAAGCGGCGAAATATTTCCTGTGCGGACTTTTTCAGAAACTTCATAATTTTCCGTCATAAAATTGTAAATGAGTTTTGCCTGCCTGTACGGATTTTTTTCGCGTCCGACAATTGTTTCAAGAAGCGAAGAAACTGCTTTTGAATCCGACGGAACACAAGCATCCGCGGAAGTGTTTTTTGTGTACAAAATTCCGTCTTTGTCTTTGTACTGTCCTAAATTCTTTGGGTTGAAATTTCCTTTTATTCTGAAAGTGCTCACAATGAATGTCTGGCTGAATCTTTGCTTGTTGTTTGTAATTTTGTTCAGTTGCTTGTTGTGAATTATGTCAAAAGCGTCGTCAACTATAAACGGCTCTGGATAAACTTCATTCAGTTCAACAAACGGCTGGAACGAAGAAACCGCTGGCTTTGGAATGTAAAGCAAAATAGAACTTTCTTGAGAAGCAACGTGATTTGAAATATCGGCGGCAATCTGAATTACGTAAGTCCTTCTGTTTGAATATTGCTTTTTTCCATAAGGAAAATTCACATTTATTTTTTTTGCCGCGCTTGTTCCGTGCGGTGTTTCTATAAAGACTGATCCGCTTGAAGCTCCGTCTGGAATCTTCACAGAAATTTCAGAATCTGTCCAGGCTATGTAGTCAAAGTCAGTTTCGGTTGCCGGAATGAAAATGTTGTTTTTGTCCTGATTTTCATTTTGTTCCGAGCTATGTAAAGATGAAGTTTCGTCCCGGTTCGCTGTAAAGTAAACTTTTGATTTTCCTTTTGAAGATCCGAAATTTATTCCGCGGATTATTATTGTCTGACCGGTAACTGCGCTTTCTGCGGAAATTGATGCGATTACAGGAATTGAAGTTATAGGAGATGCAATTGCTGCGACTGGAATTCCGTTTTCATTTGCAAAAAAAGCAGGCTCTGATTTTCCTGCCGAAGTTCCTACGATTACAAGTCCGTCCTGCGCATTTGGCGGAATTATAAATTTGATTTTTTTGTCCGACCAAAGTGAATATCCGCTTGCAGTGATTTTTGAGCCTGCAATTTCTACGCTTGAAGTTCCTCTTGAATCTCCAAAGCCGCTGCCTTCTATTGTCATTTCATCGCCCGGCGAGCCAATCATCGGAATTATTGAATCTATCACCGGCTTGCGTTTTACATTGCGTCCCAAAATTCCAAATATGAAAATTGCGGAAGCAACAACAATTATCCAGCTTATTGTTCTTGCCAGCGGAGAACTTCTAAGGAGATTCGCATAAGATTTTAAAATTGCCAATTCATTTTCCTGAGTTTAAATTTGAAAAAGGGTAGGAAACATGAAATGCAAATCCATTGTTTCTGTTTTGGTTCTCTGAATTTTCGTTCTGCGGACAAAAAACATCATAGTTTTTTAGAGAAGGAATCAGCGCGATTTTCTTGAAATTTGATCCGCCGATTATAAGAACAGGAACTGCCGAAACTGAATTTGAAGAAACCGGCAAAGTGTAAAAGTTTTTGTCTGAATTGTCGGAAGCTAAAATCGAATTCAAAACTGAAACGTCGATATTTCCGTCAGAGCTAACCTGATTTGCCGTTGACGAAATTGAAGTGCGCGCTACAGGCTGAAATGCGGAAACTTGTCCTTCAAACGGATTTGCTTTTTTTGCGCTTGGAACAACGAATGCAAAAACTGCAGCCGCCGCAATTCCAGCTGCGAAATATTTTATGCCGCTGCTTGGCTTTGGAAATTTAAACGTATTTTTTCCTGCCTGAGTAACTTTTTTGTAAGAAAGCCGTGCTTCAAGCCTTTGAAAACTTGAGTCAAAATCATCCTTTGAAAAATGAAAGGATTCTTTGTCTTCAGCAAAAACTGAATTAAGCGCAAGGAATTTTTTTAGCTTGGCGGAACATTTGGGGCAGGAATTTACGTGCGCTTCGTATTCTGCGACATAATTCTTGGGAAGTTCTCCGTCTGCATAGATAGAATGAATGTCATCTTCAGGACAAGTAAACATCTTCTTCTCCTATCAATTTTAGTAATTGTGCCTTTGCCCGAAAAACCCGCACCTTTACATTCCCCTCTGTGATTCCGAGCTGGCGGCCAATCTCCTTGTAGTTCATATCAGCATATTCTTTTAGAATAAGCACTTCTTTTAAATTGTCAGGAAGCTTATTTAAGGCTTCTAGGGCAATTTTTTTTGCTTCCTTTTTTAAAAGCTCTGTTTCGCCGCTTTCCATTTGCTGACGGCCTTCGTAAAGTGCCTTGTGGTAAGCGTTCGCCTCTCTGACTTTTCGTTTTGCATAATTCAGCGAAGCGTTTTTTACAACTCTGATTAGCCAGAAAACTGCGTCATTTATAGAGGGAAAAACCATTGCTTTTTCGTTTGCCTTTATAAATGAGTCGTGAACCAAATCTTCTGCGGCTTCTTCATCTTCTACAATTTTAAACGAAACTTTGAACAAAAGTTCCATTGCAGAGTCGTATAATTTTCTAAAGTCCTTTGAATCCGCGCAATTTATCGAGCCTGATTCGCTTTTATTAAAAGAAAACACAATAAGTCCTGTTTAGTTACATTTTTTTCTGTTTTTTTAAGAACGCTTCCAAACTGCTCCATTTGGAGTGTCTGTTATAATGATTCCGCGGGATGAAAGCATGTTGCGGATTTCATCAGCTCTTGCAAAGTTCTTTGCTTTTTTTGCTTCAACTCTTTCTGCCACAAGCGCGTCAATTTCCTGTGCCTCTGGATCTCCTGAATGGTCTGGAACGGAAGCTTTTTTCTCTTTTTCCTGTTCAGCAAGAAAATCCGCGGCAGATTTTACAAGGTTCAAGCCAATTACACTGTCCATTCTGCGCACAAGTTCAAGCGATTCTTCAGGCTTTAAAGAACCGTCTTTAACTGCTTTTTGAATGCAGCTCAATGCGACTGGAGTTGAAAGGTCATTTTCCAAAGCGGCTTGGAATTTTTCTATGTATTCCTTTGCTTTTTCAGACAGATTTTCAGTTTTGCAAGCTTCGCCTTTTGAATATATTTTAGAATAGTTCAGGGAATCTGCACCGCCTGCATTTTGAGCAAGCCGGGCAACACGCTGAACAAGAGCCGTTCTTGAATTTTTTGCTGAATCCATTGCGTCCCAGCTGAAATAAATTTGCTTGCGGTAATGTCCTCCCAAAAGAAAAAATCTGTAGTCAAGCGGATTGTAGCCTTTGTCTATTAATGACTGAAGCGTCAAAAAGTTACCGTGGGACTTTGACATTTTTTCTGCCTGACCGGATTCTGCGGCTTTTTTGTCTTTTGCGATTACAAGGAATTCGTTGTGGAGCCAGTAGTTAACCCATTTGTGGCCGGTCGCGCCTTCCGACTGTGCGATTTCGTTCGTGTGGTGAATCGGAATGTGGTCGATTCCGCCCGTGTGGATGTCAAAATGCTCACCGAGGTATTTCATGCTCATTGCGGAACATTCGATGTGCCAGCCCGGATAGCCTCTTCCCCAAGGCGAATCCCAGGTCAGGGCCTGATTTTCAAACTTTGATTTTGTGAACCAGAGGACAAAGTCGTAGGGATTGCGCTTGTTCTGGTCAACTTCGATTCTTGCCCCGGCTTTTAAATCGCCAAGATTCAGGTTGGCGAGTTTTCCGTAGTCGGGGTAGGTCGTAACGTCGTAGTAGAGGTTTCCGCCGGACATATAGGTGTGTCCGTTCGCTTCGATTCTCTTGATAAGCTCAATCATGTCCTGGACGTGCTCAGTCGCCTTGCAGACGACATCCGGCCTGATTATGTTCAGCCTGTCGATGTCATTGAAAAAAGCGTCCGTGTAGAATTTGGCGACTTCAAGAACCGACTGGTGGCGTTCCTGTGCCGTCTTGAGCATTTTGTCCTCGCCCTCGTCTGCGTCTCCTGTAAGATGTCCGATGTCGGTTATGTTCATCACGTGCTTTTTGTCGTATCCGAGGAAAGTGAGCGTGCGGTCAAGCGTGTCAAGAAAGACGTAGGCGCGGAGGTTTCCGATGTGCGCGTAGTTGTAGACGGTCGGTCCGCAGCCGTAAAATCCCACAAAACCTTTGTGAATCGGAACGAATTCTTCTATCTTGCGGCCCATTGTGTTGTAAAGTCTCAACGCCATTTTTTCCTCCGTTGAAAAATCTTATGCGCTTTATATTAAGTGCTTGTTTCCACTATCGATTTTTTTAATTTTTTTCTATAAAATGAAATGCAATGACTAACAGAATACGCAAAATAGTTGAAAATATCAAGAACTTGTACAAAGGGCGATTTTTGCCTGATGAGCCGATGAGGCTTCACACAACGATGAAAGTCGGCGGAAATGCTGATCTTTTTGTTGAGCCGGAAGATGTTTTTTCACTTGCGCTTGTTATTTCAGAATGCAAGAAAAATTCCGTGGATTTTTTTATTCTTGGCGGCGGAAGCAATTTAATTGTAAGCGATGAAGGATTTTGCGGTGTTATTATTTCAATGAATGCGTTTTCTTCTATTAAATTTGAAAACGGAATTGTAGTTTGTGGCTCTGGAGTTGAAACCAATCGTGCTGTGGAATTTTTTGCGGAAAATGGAATTCTTGGAATGGAATCTTTTGCGGGGCTTCCTGGAACTTGCGGCGGAGCCTGCTACATGAATGCCCGTTGCTATTCAAATGATATAAGCTCAAAAATCGAATTTGTGGAATATCTTGACTTGGAAAATTTTGATGAAAATTCCTATAAATTTCTTGAGAAACATATAAAAATGTATCATAATAATAAAGATTGTGCGCAGTGGGCTTATAAACATTCGCCTTTTATGGAAAAATCCGCTGTTATAACAAAAGTTGCCTTTAAAGCGGAAAAATGTCAGCCTGAAAAAGCCTCCGAGCTTAAAGCTGCGTGCGAAAGTTTTATACAAGATAGAGAACGAAAAGGTCATTTTAAAGCTCCAAGTTCTGGAAGTGTTTTTAAGAATAACCGGGATTTTGGAGAGCCGAGCGGAAGACTTATTGATGAGGCTGGCTTGAAAGGTGCAAAAATCGGCGGGGCGCAAATAGCTCCGTGGCATGGAAATATAATTATCAACGCAGGAAACGCAACTTGCTCCGATATAAAAAAACTTGTTCGGCTTGCTCAAGAAAAAGTGAAAGAGCGGACTGGTTTTATGCTGGAATGTGAAGTTGTTTTTGTTTAGAAGGTGGTTTGAAATTGCTTCAGCTTTCATTTGTTAATTTTAAGCAGAACTCATATATCCTTGTTGAAGGAACTTCTGCAAATGACAGATTTTTTATTATCCAAAGCGGAAGGGTAAAATGCTTTAGTGAAGTTGCAATTCCGGGAACAACTCCTGAAATTTTAGGTCCTGGCGACTTTATTGGAGTAGTTTCCTGTATGTCCGGTCATGGACAGCCTAAAAATGTTGTTTCATTGACGCCTGTAGTTGCAATCATGGTTCATAAAAGCCAGTATCCAGAGCTGATTATGAAAAACACGCCTGTCGCTATGAAGATTGTGCGTTCTTTTGCCCGCGACATGAGAATTGTAAATGACCGGCTTACAAAGCTTACGCTTAAAAATATTATTTTGGATTCACCTGAATCTCTTTTTTCTATAGCGGAATATTATGAAAAATCAGGACATTACAATATAGCTTTGTATGGATATTATCAGTATTTAAAGCAGTGTTCAACTGGAATCAACATTGAAAATGCCAAGCGAAAATTTATTGCTTTGCGGCAAAGAGCAAAAGCCGCTTACTTGGAGCCGTCAAATGAAATTTTCCGTGAGTATCCTGCCGACTCAATGATTTTTTCTGAATGTCAGAAAGGTGCTGATATGTTTATAATTCAGGAAGGCTCTGTGAGAATTTCAAAAGTTGTAGACGGAAACGAAGTTACTCTTGCGCTTTTAAAGAAAGGCGATATGTTTGGCGAAATGGCATTGCTAGAAAATAAGCCGCGTTCTGCAAGTGCGATTGCACACGAACCTTGCCGTCTTATGGTTGTGAATATGGCTAACTTCAATCAGATGGTAACAACTCAGCCGCAGATGATTTCAAAACTCACGATGATGTTTGCTGAACGTCTTTGGGCAATGCATCGTCAGCTTGCAAATACCCAACTTGGCGATTTGAGAGAAAAACTCATCGACATGATTTCGCTTCAGATTGAAAAACAAAAAGTTCCTTTTGTAAAAGGCAACGTTTATCATTCAGGACTTTCTTTGACGGATGTGTTTAAGCTTTGTGCAATTCCGCGTGAGCAGCAAGGTGAAGCTTGCCGGCAGATTCAGTATGACCAGAATATAAAAATTGTTGGCGGGAAAATTGATGTGCCTGATGTTGAGGAGCTTATAAAACAAGCTGCATTCTATAGAAAACAGAGTTCAAGACATGCGAATTAAAACTTTTTTTATCTGTTTTTTTGCATTGCTTTTGACTTTTCCTTTTTTTGCTGAAGATTCGCTTCCTTTTGGCTATCGCGGAATACAGCTTGGAATGTCTGTGAATCAGGTAAAAGAGGCTTTAAAAAAAGATTTGAATTTTGGCTACAGAGGCGACAGGGATGTTTCGCTTTTGCCTGGAGAAAACAGGACTTTAATAGAAACCGACACTTCAAAAAATGCTCCGTATTCATTTCTTGACCGTTGCTGGTTTCAGTTTTACGAAGATAAGCTTTACACAATTACACTGAATTTGCGCCGCTCGAAAATTGACCATTATTCTGTCTTTTCCTCATTGACTGAAAAATATGGAAATCCGTCATCACTTAATCCTGAAAAATCCGAATGGAAAGACGACAACGTGATTATGTCGCTGGAACGTCCGCTGACTTTAAAATATACTGACAGGAAAATTTTTGAGGAGCTGCAGTCAAAGGCTCTTGTAAATAAAAGCGCGGAAGAAATGGCGCGAGATGAATTCCTTGAAGGACTTTGATTTATGAAAAAGTTTAAGTTTTTTGCATTTTTTGCGGTTTGCGTTTTTTTTCCTTTTTTTGTTTCGTGCCAGAATAAGAAATTTAATCTTTCTGTAGAAGAAATTGAAATTTTAACTTCAGCAGGTAATTCTGTTTTTGTAAAAGCCGAGATTGCCCAAAAAGAAGAAGAGCGCAACTACGGATTTATGAACCGCAAAAATATTCCAGAAGGAACAGGAATGCTCTTTGTTTTTGAAAAAGATCAGGTTTTAAGTTTCTGGATGAAAAACACACCGCATCCGCTTTCAATTGCCTACATTGATAGATCTGGAAAAATTCAGAATATTTTTGATATGACGCCTTTTAGCCTTGCGCCTGTAAAAAGCACTCGTTCTGTAAGATATGCTTTGGAGGTTCCTCAGGGTTGGTTTGAAAAAACTGGAATAAAAACTGGCGATAAAATTGTTTTAGATTAAGCCGCGTTAAATTTCAGCATCTAGCTTTGCTATTTGCGCTGTTGCAATTTTGTCATCCGGGTCGATTTCAAGGACAACTTCAAAATATTTTCTTGCTTCTTCATTCTGATTCATTTTTAAGCACAGACAGCCAAGGTTGCTTATAATTTTTGTGTTTTCTGAATCCATTGAAAGCGCGTCTACCAAAGTTTCTTTTGCTTCTTTTAGTTCGCCTGTTTCCATCTGGCAGATTGCAAGCTCATTTAATGTGTCTGCGTTTTCATCTCCGCCTTCACATTCTCTTGCTTTTAGAAACGCTTGTTTTGCATCTTCAAATCGTCCAAGACGCCTGAGTCCCCAGCCAAGCAAAAACCATGCGTTCCAGACAACAGGATTGTCCCTTATGAATTTTCTTATTTCTTCAAGTCCTTTTTCTTCCTGACCTTCTGAAATAAGTTTATATGCATCGCGGAACCTGTCGTTTTCCAAATTGCGGTTTGAAATTTTATTGATGATTTCCTGCGCGCGCTCTTTTTTGTAAATTCCGTTTTCGCCAAGTTCTTCGTCTTTTTCATCTGCGACAAGTCCGAGGTAGCTTTCAAAGCAGCCTTTCGCTTCGCCATAGTCGCATTTTTTCAGGTAAAAAAAACCTGCGTTAAAATATGCGTCTGGAATTTCCTTGTCGCTGTCCATCGCCTGCTTGTAGTAGTCAAGCGCAGCTTCGTCATAAGCATCCGCGTCTTCGTTCAGGGAATTGCGCCGGTAGCTGTCCGCTTTTTGGTCAAAGAAAATCGCCATATTCAGGATTATCGCTTTGTCTTGCGGGTCGATTCCGTTTACAGCCAGCCAAATTTCTTCCGCTAAATCCCAGTCTTCGTTGCGGGCTTTTAATATTGCGGCTTCTGCCAGCTCTTTTTTTATTCCAGGGCGGACATCTGTAATCAGCTTGCGGTAATATTCTGAATTTTCATTTTTTTTGTCATAAGCAAGAACTGTTAAAATGCCAGAGAGAATCTGCTCTTCTGAAAGTTTTGCCGCATCTTGCTCAACTGGATCTTCTGGATTTTTTTTCTGAACAGGCAGCGGAATTTCAGGATTGATTTTCATTGCCTTTGGGGAAAGAACAGAGCCTTCAGGCAGCTTTATAAAATAGATAGAATCCAGTGAATTTGTAGAAACCATTTTTTTCCTTGCTAAAATTATGTTGCTGAATTTTCCGGCTGAACAGGAGATGCAGGCTTGATCTCGTCCGCAGGCTGAGCATCTTCAAGCTCTCCGGCTGTGAACTTATTGTCCAGCTCTTTGCGCTTTGTGTTTGCAATGTATTTGTTTATGTGGACTTTATATGCAAGGCTTATGGAATCTTCTGCAAATTTTATGCTTGCTGAAATAATGTCCTTTCTGCCTTCTATAAAGTCTGTTCTTACAATAATTCCGCGGATTGAAATTGTCTCGTGAGGATCTTCAAATTCAAGCTGAATAAGAGCTTCCTTGTTTATAAGGAATTTTGCAAGTCCAAGCAGAACAATTCTTGCGCCTCCAAATGACAAGTCCTGCAAAATGCAATGGCGCGGAACGTTCTGTATGTAAATTACAATTTCTTTTTTCTGAAGTCCGAGCTTGCGCATTGATTCCTGGGTTATAAGAATGCGCTCTTCTTTTCTTCTTGCCGCATTGAAATTAGCATCGAGAATGTTTCCAATCATCAGAATCAAGTCGTCCGGCGGTCTTTGTGTGTACTGAATTGTAATAATGGAAAGATCCGTGCTGTTCATATACGGTTCAATCAGGTAGACTTTAGCCGTAACAAAAAAACTCATCAGTTGACCGTCTGGCTGGTAAAAGCAAAATCTTAAGCTGACTGGTGGTGCGGATTTATTTGAAAGTACTGCATAGGCTCCGCTTTTTGTCCCGAGTATTATTTTTGCCTGACTGAATGACGTTGAATTTATAATGCAAGGCCATTGAAGTCCGCTGCATTTTATATAAACCTGACGCGGATCCATTTTTAGAGTATGTATTATTTCCTTTGAAAAGGTGATTTCTGTGTTTTTATAATTTTCGTAATAGCGGTTGATAACCTGAGCTGTAACGATTGCCATAGTATATCAATAATAACTCATAATTCTTCTTTCAACAATAGAAAATATTAAAAAAATACTATGAAAGGGAAATGCCCGTGAATAATATTAAAGCTTGTTTTGTTCAAGGTACGACCGTTGTACTGCTTAGAAAACAATGCCCATACCTTAAGCATAATAAAGCGCATACCGGTTAGTTTTTGCTTTTTTGAAGCCTGCCAAAAATACAGCATATTATTACGGGTATTTAGGCAGACTCGTTGTTCTTTTTTTATTTAGATTTGACAATGCGGAAGCCAAGGTTGTAGTACATGTAATTGGCGTTGCGCCAGCCCTTGTGGCCCACCTCGCAGTAGTTGGCGTTGTAGTACCAGCTGCCGCCGCAGTGATAGCGGTTGCTGCTTCTGCCGGAATCCCAGAGATACTCGTCCAAGTCTCCGCACCACTCCCAAACGTTGCCGCTCATGTCGTATAGTCCGTAGCCGTTAGGAGCTTTCTGTGCAACAGGATGAGTCTTCTCTCCGCTGTTTTTATTATACCAGCCCACTTCATCCAAGTTGTCGCTGCCGCTGCACCTGAAAACTTGTCCACCCATTGCAGCCCACTGCCATTCAGCCACTGTTGGCAGGCGGTAGCCGTCGGCTGTTGTGTCGCAGACAAAATTCTTGTTGAACGGTTTCCATTTATTTTCCGGCCAGTCGCTCATTTCATCGTTGTCCAAGCCCCATTTGGCAACGTTCGTGTTTTTCTTGTATGAGTAGCAAGGATTTAAGCCTTCTTTTACACTCAGCTTGTTGCAGAACTCAACAGCGTCAACCCAGCTCACATTTTCCACAGGAAGATTCTTTTCTCCCTTGAATTCGCTTGGATTTTCGCCCATTACAGATTCGTAAAGTTCTTGCGTAACTTCAGTTGCAAGAATAGAAAAGTTCTGCCCCGGAACAACAACCATAAGTTCGCTTGCCTTATAGTTTCCCTTTTCAAGAACTTTCTGTACATCAAGCTTTTTCTGCCCGTATGCAGTACAGAGCGGAACTGCAAGAAGTGCAAGCCCGCACAACAGCTTTGCAAAAGACACCCCATTTTTTTGCCTGTTACGAAAATAAAAAATTTTTTTCAAGTTCTTCATTTTTTTTACTACCTCGAAGATGAAATTATAAATTGTTTTGACTGAATTTGATTCTTTTCTACCTGCAATATAAATACTTTTTTTTAATAGGTCAAATTTCGAATCAGCACAGAAGTGGTTCTTTCCGTTTTGTTCATCTGTTGCAAAACTCGAATTTTGACCTATTATTAAGTTTTTCTATATAAATGAGAATTTCAAAGCCAAAATTTTCGCGCACTAAGTGTATACACTTAGTGCGGTTGACACAACCGCACTAATCCGATTTTTCTTCGCTGTGCTCGAAAAATCGGATTAGTATTGGGATAAGAAAAATGGGAATAAAAGAGAGTTTTTTAGCCGAAAGAAGAGTTCTTCTCGCAGGTAACGGTATCAGCGATGCACAGAAAATTAGCTGGAATGATATGCTTTCCTATGTTCAGGAAAAGCTAACCCAAAAAGATAAAACTCCTGAATCTGAAAAAATAGAAGAAATAAATAACATTTCGCCTACTTTGTTTTTTGAATCGCTTTGCAAAAAATCTGCTGATCAAAATAAAACAGAAAAAGAACTTCGCTCACTAGTAAAAGAGTATGTGGGGGATAAATCAAATTTTGTACATAAGCTTTGGAATATTTATAATGTTATTCTAACCACAAATTTTGACAACAACCTTGTAATCAGCAAGGCTGATATGATTGAGAATGATGAGGATCCTAAAGAAAAACATCTTACATATGAAAACAATCTTCAATTTCGAAGATTAGATTTTATATATGATAAAATCCAAAAATCAATTTTCTTTATACATGGATATTTTAAAAATCCATCTACAATCTGTTTGGGGTATGAACAATATACAGAAAATCTGAACAAAATAGAAAATTTTGTTGTGCAAAAATATTCTGAAAAAAACTATAAAAACAAAACAGAAAACAAGTCAGTTTCATGGATAGATTATTTTTTCAAGGAAAATACGACTATAGATATTCTAGGGCTTTCTCTTTGTGATGAAGAAATCGACCTTTGGTGGATTTTAAATTACAGAAAAAAAATTCTGCAAAGAATAAAAAACAATACTATAAACTACTACGATATTCCAGTTGACTGCATTGAAGATAATAGCGTAAAAGCTAAGAGAACTGCAAAACAAAAAATTCTTGAGTCGTTTGGAATAAATGTTGTTCAGATAGAAAAAGCAAAAAAATATAATTCTGATTTTTACAGCCTTTGCCTAAAGAAAATAAAGGAAGAAATAAAAAATATATATTAGAGGAGTTATAACAATGTCAGAAGAATTTACAGAAAGAAAGCAAATTTTTGCCGGAGCAATCAGGAAATGTCCGAGTTGTGGCGCTCAGATTACCACAGATACGGCAAAATGTCCTTCCTGCGGATTTGTAATTGAAAAGGAAAATGCATCATCTGCGATGGAAGAATTTGCAAAGAAGTTTGTTTCATTAAAAACTGATGCGGAGAAAAAGGATTTTGTTGAAACTTACCCGATTCCAAATAACAAGGAGGATATCCGCGGATTTTTAAATTATGCATCCAGCCAGAGAGACAAAGATTATGCCGCATTAAAAGACAAAGTCTTTTGGCTGACAGTGTGGAACAACAAGTGCCGTCTGATTGTAAACCAGGGCTTTGATGTATTTGGAGCAGATTCTGATTTTATGCAGTATCTGCACGACTATAAGAACGGCGTTGAAAACTCCGGCAGGGAGATAAAAAAAATAAAAAACAAGCTGCTTTTAAGAAAAATGTTAAAAATTTCAACAGCGGCATTGCTTATGCTTGCTGCCGCAGGAGTTTTTACAGTCAAACAAAAAAAGCGTGCAGAGCTTATTGCCGGCTGCGTGGTTCCTAAAGAGAATGTTGTAATAGATCAAACCGATTGTTTTGAAGTTCTTTCTGACGCGAAAATTGAAACGACCAATATTTCTAAAAGAGTTGAAACAGACTCAGATAAGCCTGTGTGGTGTCTGGATACGACTGCAACCGTGGAAATTCAGCCTATTGTAGATGTTAAAAATGAATTTTTGGAGGTTGCAAAACAAGTCAGACCTGAATATTATTTATCCCCTGATTTTCATGGTAAGGTTTTCTTAAGAACTGTAGGAGTGGAAGAGGCCATTTCTTGTCCATATCAGTCCCAGAACGTAGTGCTGCATGGATTTGACAACGTTCATCAAGTGTCAGAAACACTGTTGAATTCTGACGAAAAAGATATAAACAAGCCAATAAAATTAGAAATCAGGCTTACACTGATTTCAGGAAGCAAAAGGGGATGTGAAAATCTAGCAATAAAATTACATGAAAGCGGAAAATTTGAATTTGATATAACAGCTAAGTATGATGAATATTGTAATCAATACTATGAGAGCAAAAACGGATGGTAATTTGACTCACATTTAATCAGAATAATTATAAAAATTCTATATAGGTTGTGACGGTGTACAGTGCTTTGTTACCGCACTATAGATAAATATGCTTTATGAGAGTGTTTCCTTAATAGTTTAACTGGAGAAAAATATGGGACTTTTTGGAAAAAACAAGACAAATGAAGGCGGCATGCTTGATGTTATCCGCTGTGATGAGCCAAGCTACCTTATATGGAAGTGGCGGCCTCAAGGTGAGGCTGCAAACACCACTAAAAAAGAAAATGCCATACGTTATGGTTCTTCTCTCCGTGTAAAAGAAGGAGAGGTGGCTGTTTTTGTCTATCCTCAAAAGGATGGAAGCCAGCAGGATTTTATTGCAGGACCTTACGACCAAACAATAAAGACAGGCAATTTCCCGATTCTTGCCTCAATTGTAGGAGCTGCCTTTGGAGGAAACAGTCCTTTTCAGGCAGAAATCTACTTTATCAACCTTGCTGGAATTATTCAGATAAAATTTGGCGTGCCTTTTTTTGATGTGTCAGATTCTCGTTTTTCGGATTACGCAGTTCCTGTAGCAGTTCGGGGAACAATCAGCTTTAAGATTTCAGATTATAAGGAATTTATAAAGCTGCACCGCCTGATAGATTTTAATCTGGATTCCTTTCAAGCTCAGATCCGTGATTCTGTTATAAAGTATGTAAAAGGTGTGGTTTCAAATATTCCGTCAGACACTGGAATCCCTTTAATTCAGCTGGAGCGGAAGATTTTTTTGATAAACGAGACTGTTGAGAATTATATAAAACCTCGCTTGCAAAGTGATTTTGGAGTGACTGTAAGCGCGGTAGATATTTCTGATGTTGAATTAGACAAAGGCAGTGAAGGTTATAAAGAGCTTAAGGCTGTTACGGCTGATATAACAACTCAGACAACGCAGGCGCAGGCTGCAGTAAACATCAAGCAAATGCAGGATATGCAGCGTGTTCAGATGAAAAATCTTGAAGAAACTCAGCGTATTCAGCGTGAGGAAATGCAGCGTGCACAGAAGCTTCAGACAGAAAGCGCAAACCTTTCTGCCTTCCAGATTGAAAAACAAACGGAAGTTGGAATTGCCGGTGCAACTGCTCTTGGCAATATGGGAGTGAATGGCGGAGCTGGAATAAATCTTGGTAACGGAAATGGATTCAATCCTGCTGGCATGATGGCAGGTATGGCAATGGGAAGTGCCATCGGTCAGAATATGGCGGGAATGATGAATGGGGCTTTAGGTGGAATAAATCAACAGTTTTCTCCAAAAATGGCTGGTGCTGCAGTTCCTCCTCCACCAGTTATTCAGTACAATGTTGCTGTGAATGGTCAAAGCACAGGCCCTTATACAGTTCAGGTTCTTTCGCAGATGGCTGCAAGTGGGCAATTCTCAAAAAACAGCATGGTATGGAAAGCTGGAATGACAAGCTGGCAGCCAGCCGGTGAAATTCAAGAATTAGCTGCGCTTTTTGCTCAGAATGTACCGCCAGTTCCGCCTGTAATGTAAGGAGATGTATTTTATGAAAGCAAATTTCTTTTTAAGTATATTGTCAGTCTTAATTTCTGCGCTTGCAGGCTATGGCTTTTATGCTGCGAATTCTGGAGAGCAATTCTGTCTTCTGCTTGCAATTGGAAGCGGTTTGTGCTTTGCCATAACTTTAATTGGTGCGTTAGGAATTAAGATAGAAGGAAGGAGCGGAAATATTAATTTTAGGATTGTTTCCATCATTTTCTTTATCATTTTCCTGTTAAGCAATTTAATTTTTGGATTTGCAGGAGTAAAGATAGCTCCTTACATAATTATAAATGGAATACTTTTGTTAATTTTTGCAATTATCGAATATGGAATTGTAAAATCCAATGAATAGAAATTTGAAACCAACTCATTTATTGAGTGTTTTTGCCAAAAACTTATTTGTGGCACTTATAAAAATCTCTATTGAAATTAGTTTGAAAGTTTTATATAATTTGTGAACTAATTTATATCCCTCACCGCGGCAAAAATTGGTGAGAAAATCACCATGGTGAATAGGAGTAAAAATTATGGCAACTAGAAGAAATCCTCGTTTTAAGGAATGCAGAAGACTTGGTGTAAATGTCTGCGGACACCCAAAGGCAATGAACAGAGCAAATGATCCGGCTTTTAAGAAGTCAAAGAAAACTTCTGAATACGGAAAACAGCTTTGCGAAAAACAGAAGGTAAAGGCTTACTACGGAATTCTTGAGCGCCAGCTTCGCCGTTATTACGACATCGCTTCAAGAAAAGAAGGAAAGACTGGTGAAAACCTTATTGTTGGTCTTGAAACTCGCCTTGATAATCTTGTTTACCGCATTGGTTTTGCAAATTCAATCCGCATGGCCCGTCAGGTTGTTTCTCATGGACACGTTCGTGTTGATGGCAAAAAAATCAGCATTCCGTCTTTCCAGGTAAAACCAGGTCAGGTTGTAGCACTTTGTGAAAAAGCCCAGAAAAATGAGCAGTTTAAGACAAGCTTCCTTAATGGAAACCGCCGTCCGCTTGCTTATATTGAAGTTTCAGAAGAAGCTTTCTCTGGAAAACTTATCATGATGCCAAAGCGTGAAGAAATTCCTGTAGAAATCAATGAACAGCTTGTTGTTGAATTCTACTCTAAATAATTAGGTTCCGCTTTAAAAAGAAAGCCCGCTTGTTTTCAGGCGGACTTTTTTTGTTTTAAATGTCATTATTTTTAATATTCGCATACGGAGCAGAAAAGTCCGTTTTTTATTACAATTGAATAAATGAGCATATAAAGGTAGGTTTCTTCAAGGGCTGTTCCTGTTTCCCTGATTGAAATGTCTGTTGCGGAAAGAAGCGCGAGGATTGAAGATGCGGTGCCTGCTGTCCAGATTTTGGCTGCCTTTGAATATTTTTCCTGATTCCGCTTGCCTGAAAACCCTGATGACTTTAACTCTGAGTCGGCTGGAGACTTCCCGTCTGAATGGAGCGAATGCCACAGCCGCAGCTGCCTAAAGCAATATGTAAGACCTGCAATTAATGCGATTCCGTTTGATTCTTTTGTTGCGCGTATTTTCTGAAGAATTTCCAGTGAACTTTCAAAACGCTGCTGTGGATTTTTTGAAATGTCTGCCATTGAGTCAAAAAGTGTAAACGCATTTTCTTCTCTGTTGTGCGAAAGAATTTTTTCAACGTCATCGGAAGTAATTGTTGTGCCTTTTTCAAAGCAAAAGAAAAATCTTGAGCATTCAGACTTGAGGCTTTCCGTGTTGTTTTCGACCATTTCAAGAATTTGTTCAACTGCGTCCGGTGAAATAGAAAATCCGTTTTTCCTGAAGAAGTTTTCAACCCACTGAGGCTTTCTGTTTTCAAACATTTCCCAGAAAATTTTCTTGTGGCTGGAAGGAACTGCGCTTTCAATTTTTTTGTCTATGGAATTTTCTTCGGAAATTAAAACAAGTGTGTTTGGAGAATTTTTAGAAGCCTTTATCCAGGAAACAAGAGATTCAATGTCGCTTTTTTGTTTTATCTGCTCGGCATTTCTAAGTGATATAAAAAGCGCCGGGGAAAAAAGGCTTGCATTTTGAAGCTGGGCTACAATGTCTTCAATTCTTACATCGGCGGCGTAATATTTGTACTGCTCAATCCCGTTGTTTTTCTTTGAGGCTGCATCCCGTAGATTTTCTATTGCTTCGTTTTTTTCACCGGCTTCTGGACCTGTAAAAAGATAGACTTCTGTTTCTGCCATTCTAGTATGTTCTTACAAGTCCAACCATTATTCCTGCAATCTGAACATCTCTTGTGTAAATCGGCTGGAAATCTGGATTTTCTGGCTGAAGACGGATTCTTTCCTCTTCACGGTAGAATCTTTTTAATGTGATTGCGTTGTTTACAACGGCAACAACAATCTGTCCTTCGGTGGCGATTTCTGCCTGTTCAATTATCGCAAGATCGCCGTCAAGAATTCCTGCGTTTGCCATGCTTGCGCCGCGGACGTGAAGGGCAAAATAGCTTTTTCCCGGACGCACAAAAGGCTCTGCGATGTTTACATAGCCGTCAAGATTTTCCTCGCAAAGAAGAGGCTTTCCTGCGGCTACAGTTCCAAGCAGAGGAATTTTTGCCAAGAACGGCTTTGTTTCTCTTACAAGCCCATCGTCTTTTAAGACACGGATTGAGCGTGAGCGTTTCTGGCACTGTGAAAGGTAGCCCTTTTTCTGGCAGGCGGCGATATGGTCTTGCACGGCTCTAAGTGAAATCCCGAAGTTTTCTCCAATTTCGCGTACAGTCGGAGGATAACCATTTTCTTCTGTAAAGCGCGTGATAAATTCCAAAACTTCCTTTTGCCGGTCTGTAAGATTTTTCATTGGCTACTCCTCTTCAAATTTCGCTTCAAAAAGGTTGAAGATAGCTTCGGCAGCTTCTTTCTCGTCCGAACCTTCAGCCTTTAGAGTTATATTTGTGTTATATCCAGCCGCCATTGTGATAACACCCATTATTGACTTGGCGTTTACGGTGGTCGAGTCTTTTTCGAGGATTATTTCTGATGAAAACTTGTTTGCTGTCTGGGCAATCAATGCTGCAGGTCTTGCGTGGATTCCTGCGCGGTTTCTAACTGTAAGAATTTTTTCTGTCACAGTGGCACTTCCTTTGTTTTTATTTTTTGGACTCAATAAGAGTCTTCTTTTCCATAGTAATCTCTCTGGGCGGCTCCAGTTTCTATCCAACGTAAAATATTCTGGTTGAATTCCTGCGCGGAATAATAGCCCATAGTCTTTAGTCTTTCATTCATTGCGGCGGCTTCAATTATAATTGGAAGATTTCGTCCCGGCTTTACAGGAATTTCTATAATCGGAATTTTTACGCCCAAAAGATCTATAAAAGCTCCCTTTGTTCCGATTCTGTCATAAACTTTTGTTTGGTTCCAGGCTTCAAGTTTTATGACCATCTGCACTTCTTTTTGCTCACGGATTGCGCCGACTCCATAAAGTTGCGCGATGTTTATAATTCCAAGCCCGCGGATTTCCATGTGATGGCTTATAAGTTTGTTTGCTCCCTGCCCGATAATTGAGTTTCCGTTTACGCATCTTATTTCAACAATGTCGTCCGCAACAAGACGATGTCCGCGCTCAACAAGCTCAAGCGCAGTTTCACTTTTTCCAACGCCGCTTTCTCCGATAAGAAGAATTCCAACGCCGTAAACTTCTACAAAAACTCCGTGGAGCGTTTTTCTTGGAGCGAAAATATTTGAAAAAACTCTTAAAAGCCGCTGTGAAAAATCCGTTGAAATCAAGTCAGTCTGAAGAACCGCGCATCTTGAAGATTCCGCGACTGAAAGAAAAAATTCTGAAGGCTCAATGCTGTGGCTAAAAACTATGCAGGGCATTTCATAAGTAAAGAATTTTTTTATAAGATCGAAATTTCCTTCAGATTCAAGCTTTCCAAGATAAGCGGATTCTCCTCTTCCAAAAAGCTGGACGCGCTCATAAGCAAAAGATTCGTAAAATCCGGAAATTGCAAGTCCCGGGCGGTTTATGTCGGAAACAGTTATTTCCCTGTAAAGTCCGGATCTTCCCGCGATGCACTTCATGTTCAGCGAGTCCTGGCCTTTTAAATCCAAGTCAAGAAGGTCTAATACAGTTATCTTTTTTTCCGACATATATATAGTATACAACGATGAACAAACAAACTCAATATGGAATGGACAATGAAAAACGAAAAAACTGAAACTGAATGGTTTGAAAACGAAGATTTTTGGCTGAATTACGGTCCGATTATGTTTGACGGGCAGCAGTGGGCTCAGGCGGCAGGAATTGCAAAAAGCGTGATGAATCTTGCAAGACTTTCTAAAGGAAATTCCGTGCTGGATGTGTGCTGCGGACCTGGAAGAATCAGCGTGGAACTTGCTCTTCTTGGGCTGAACGTTACCGGTGTTGACATAACTCAGCCGTTTTTGGATGCGGCATCTGAAACTGCGCAAGACGAAGGTGTCCAGATTGAATTTATAAACAAGGACATGAGAGTTTTTTCTTCACGCAAAAAGTTTGATGCCGCCGTGAACATTTACAATTCTTTTGGCTACTGCGACAGAATCAGCGACGACATAAAAATCTTAAAAAAAGTGAATGCAGCCCTTAAAAAAGGCGGAACTTTTGTTCTTGAATGCATAAGCCGCGAGACTGCCGTAAAATATTTTACAGAAGGCGAATGGTTCGAGCGCGCCGGAATGACAGTTCTTACGGAATTCAAAGTGCAGGGCGCATGGGAAGGCTTGGTTTCAAAGTGGATTCTGATTGGCAAGGACGGAAAACGAATTGAGCACGAATTTGTCCAGCGCCTTTATTCCGCCGCAGAGCTGCGCGACATTCTTTGCAAAGAGTGCGGATTTTCTTCTGCGCAGGTTTTAGGAGGATTTTGCGGCGAGCCTTACGACCAAAACGCCAAAACAATGGTTATTGTGGCAAAAAAATAATTTTTCAGTTTTCGCAGTACATTTTTAAAGATGCCCTTATTGTATAGGTCTAAAAAAGGTTATAAAATACGGACTTATATTTTTACACGGAGGCTTTTTTTATGGAAGGCGATATTACAGCCCGGATGGGAAATCTTGTTATTCAAATCGGAGTTTTGCTTTTTGCTGTCCGCTTTTTTGGATTTCTTGCTAAGAAAGCTAGAATTTCATCAGTTCTTGGCGAGCTGATTGCCGGTGTTGTTATTGGTCCTTACGCTTTGGGAGCAATTCCGCTTCCTGGATTTCCGTCTGGAATTTTCAGTTTGAATTCTGTTTCGCTTGCTGTAACTCCTGAGCTTTACGGCTTTTCTACCGTGGCTTCTGTTATCTTGCTTTTTGCTTCCGGCCTTGAAACTGACCTTGCGCTTTTCTTGCGCTATTCACTTGCTGGTGGCGTAATTGGTCTTGGCGGAGTTGTTGCTTCGTTCCTTTTGGGCGATGTTGCCGGAATGATGGTTTTTGGCTGCGGAATAATGGATGTAAGATGCCTTTTCCTTGGAATTATGTCCACCGCTACTTCTGTAGGAATTACGGCGCGCATTTTGTCTGATAAAAAGAAGATGGATTCTCCGGAAGGCGTTACGATTCTTGCCTCTGCTGTTTTTGACGATGTTCTTGGAATTATTCTTCTTGCTGTAGTAATGGGAATTGTCGCGGCTTTGAGTTCCGAAGGCGGACAGTTTTTAATTGACGGTGTTAAGATTCTTTTGATTGCGGCGCGCGCTTTTGGAATATGGCTTGTGTTTACTGCTGCGGGTCTTGTGTTTTCAAAGAAAATTGCAAAGTTCTTAAAGCTCTTTAAGCATTCTTATGATTTTTCGATTTGCGCTTTGGGAATTGCGTTGCTTCTTGGAGGCTTCTTTGAAAAGCAGGGACTTGCGATGATTATCGGCGCGTACATTACAGGACTTTCGCTTTCTGCAACAGACATTGCGGCGATTATTCAGGAAAGAATCCACGGACTTTACAAATTCTTTGTTCCGCTGTTTTTTGCTGTAATGGGAATGATGGTGAATATGCGCGAGCTTATGTCCAAGGAGGTTCTTGCATTCGGCGCGTTCTACACTTTGCTTGCGGTTATGGCGAAAGTTTTTGGCTGCGGACTTCCTGCCTTGGGATTCGGTTTTAACTTGAAGGGAGCTTTGAGAATTGGCTGCGGAATGATTCCTCGTGGAGAAGTTGCTCTTATTATTGCTGGAATCGGTCTTACAGCTGGAATCCTTGACGAGCAGATGTTCGGCGTTGTTATTCTTATGACGCTTGTTACAACTTTGTTTGCGCCTCCTCTTATTTCTGCATCTCTTTCTATAAACGGAAAGGGAACAAAAAAAGAAGCGCGCTCAACAGATAACGTTGCGTTTACCTGGGACTTTGGTTCTGATGAAATTGCAGACCTTGTAATTGACATTTTCCTTAAGGATCTTAGAAGCGAAGGTTTTTATGTTCAGATGATGAATATTTCCGATGGAATTTCTCAGGCAAGAAAAGATGGAATTTCTCTTTCAATTACAGAAACTGAATCTGTTGTAAAAATTGAAACAAGCGCGGAAGATTCAGGTTTTGTAAAAAACGCGATGTACGAAGTTTTAATTCGACTTGGAAATCTTGTTCAGGATTTAAAGGAAAACTATGTTCCTGAAAAAATAAATTTTTTTGATCAGAGCGAAGTGAGCCGCACAAGTTCCGACATCCTTAAGCTTTTTGCGCCGGACGCTGTTTCTGTGGATTTGAAGGGAACTACAAAAGAACAGATTCTTCAGGAAATGGTTATGCTTCTTGCAAATTCCGGGGCTGTGCGCAACTGGGAAACTGTTCTTGCTGATGTTCGTGAGCGTGAAAATATTATGAGCACTGGAATGCAGCACGGAGTCGCTTTCCCGCATGGAAAATCTGACGCTGTTACCCACACTTGCGTTGCCTTGGGAATTAGCCGCAATGGAGTGGACTTTGATTCTCTTGATGGAGAAAAGTGCAAGGTGTTTGTTATGATTGTTTCGCCGAAAAAAACTTCTTCGCCGCATATGCTTTTGCTTTCTTCTATGAGCTACATTCTGCGTGATGAAAAAAATGTTGAAGAGCTTTTGAAGTGTCCTGACGCAAAATCTCTTTTTGAAAAGATGAAGGAATTTGCCGCGCGGAAAAATAATTCTTAAAGGAAAAAAGTTTTTGCAGTTGATTCTGCATTTTTTGTTTTTCTTAAGCAATAAAGTGTTTGTTAGAAAAAATCAGACTGTCTAGTAAAGTAAAATTTATTAGGCAGTTTTTTTTGCGCAAATAAAAAGAGGACTTTATGGCAGAAGAAATCAATGATGAGTTTTATTCAGTTCCAGAATCGGAAGAAGAAAATACTTTGGATTCTGATGAAGTTCTGCAGGCGGCAAAAAAGACGTTTGGCATTTCATATTTTTTTCCGTGGCAGAGAATTGTAATTGCAAATATTTTGGATTCGGCAAATCCAGGAAATGACATTTTAAAAGATGATGTCTGCTCGAACGGGCGGCAGATTGTTTTGCTTCCGACAGGAGCTGGAAAATCGCTTTGCTTTCTTGCTCCGGCTTTGCTTTTAGATAAACCTACGCTTGTTATCTATCCTTTGCTCGCGCTTATTTCAGATCAAAAAAGAAGAATGGATGAAGGCGGTCTTGACTGCGTTGTGTTTCGTGGCGGACAGACTGATTTGGAGCGTGAAGAAAATTTTATGCGCATAAAGAACGGCGCAAAAGTGATAATTACAAATCCAGAGGCGTTGCAAAATAAAAATCTTTTGGAGCGGCTTTGTTCATTTGGAATTGTTCACATTGCAATTGACGAGGCTCATTGTGTAAGCGAGTGGGGCGATTCTTTTAGGCCTGCGTATTTAAATCTTGGAAAAGTTATAAAGAAAATTAATCCGCCTGTTGTAACCGCTTTTACTGCGACTGCTTCGGAAAATGTTCTTTCAAGAGTTTCTGAAGTTCTTTTTGATGGAGAAGCAAAAATTGTAAGAAGTGAAAGCGACCGTCCGAACATTCACTATCAGGTTATAAAATGCTATGCGAAAAAGCGGACTGCCTTTTTACTTGCACTTACGGAACAAAAGCCGCTGATTATTTTTTGTGGAACTCGTGCAAAATCGGAAGACATGGCAAGAGAACTTTCTGCTTACTGCGGAAACGACAAAGTGAAATTTTATCATGCCGGAATGAGTCGTGAAGAAAAGCAAAAAGTTGAAAAATGGTTTTATCCAAAAGACGATGCAATTTTGTGCTGTACTTGCGCTTTTGGAATGGGAGTGGACAAGAAAAATATCCGCACTGTCATTCATTTGGAACCAAGTCCAAGCGCGGAATCTTATATTCAGGAAGCTGGTCGTGGCGGAAGAGATGGAGAAATTTCAAATGCGATATTGCTCTGGAGTTTTTATGACCATAAAAAATTTTCAGCAATAAAAGAAAACGACAGAAGAAAAGTTATGCAGAAATTTGCAGAAAGCAAAACTTGTCGCCGTCAAATTTTATTGGACGCTTTAGGCGGGGAACAGGCTGCGTGCGATGGCTGTGATGTTTGCTCTGGAAAATCAGATAAAAAAATTGCGCCTGATGCAAAAATTGTCATGGAGCTTGTAAGAAAAAATCCAAACCGTTTTACTCAAGATGAATTGAATCAAGAAGCAATGATTGCCTTGAATAAAACAGCTGGGAAAAATTGTTCAGTGAATATTTATGAGCATTCAGATATGGATGAAATTATAAGCCAGCTTAAGATGCAAAAAATCATCCGTATAAGAAAGTTTCCGTTTAAAGGCCTTATTGCTCCTGCTCGCCAAAATTTAAAGTTGTGTTTTCGCCAGTTATTGCGAACCAGGCGGAATGATTTTCAATCCAGTATTTTTTGAAAACATGGAGAATTTCCTGAGCTGTAGTTCGCTTGATTTGCTCTAGTTGCTTTAAGTCATAGTCAATGTCGTTGAACTGAATCAAGTTGTAACCCATTATTGAAGCTAATCCTGCGCTGGTTTGCTGGCTTTGGTAAGTTTGATTTATATACGAATTTTTGTAGCCTTCCAAATTTTGTTCAATTGTTGAAAATTCATAGCTTCCGTCCGCATTTGTTTTTTCTACGATTTTGTCATTTGACATATAATTTCTTGCTTCCGTCATGGCTTTTTCAAAATTGATGAAATCAGAAACTTTAAATAAATGCTCAATTCCATAAGGTGCTTTTGAGCCAATGACGTAACTCTGCGGAGAATAGCAAATTCCGTAGTGTTCCCTTACAACATTAAAAAGAATATCTGTGTAAATGTTTCCTGCAAGCACGCATGGAATAAAATCTGGCTCAGTGTTTGCAGGCGAAGCGAAGACTTTTGTAATGTATGCAGTTCCTTCTGCTGACGGATGCCGAAGAGTGACCGGCGCATTTTTTTTGATGCTGATTGGCTGTATGATTTTTCTTTTTGTTTCTTCGTTTGAAAATTTTAATTTTCCAATTGTGCTGTTCAGTTTTTTAATTAAAAAGTCTGAATCGATTTTTCCAGAAACAACAACTGAAAAATTTCCATTTGCCAAAAGTTCTTTGTGATATTTTTTTAAATTTTCTATTGTAATATTTTTTATTGAATCAGGAGTTGCAAAAGTTTTTGCTTCGTAAGGATGGTCTTTGTAAAGTTCATTTGAAATTGTGAAAGCTAAGAAAGATTCCGGGTCGTTGAAAATTCCTTGTATTCTTTGGCGCAAAGCATTGATTGTGTTTTCATATTCATTTTGCTTGAATGCAGGATTTAAAAATCCGTCCAGAAAAACTGGAAGTATTTTTTCAAGATGCTTGTCCATTGCATTTAAGTAAAGAGCGCTTCCGGAAAGTTTTGAAAAATATCCTATGCTGGAATTTGTGTCGTATGAAATTTCTGTACGCTTTTTGTACGAAAACTTTTTGGAAGAATCCGCCATAAAAGAGAATAATGTTGTTTCCATTCCTGATGTTTCTGGTGTAAGTTTTTCAACTCCGCCCGGACAAAGAATCGCAATAGAAATAATTTTATCGCTTGTGTTGTTTATGTAAATAGGAATTTCGTTTTTAAGTTTTTTAATTTCAATATTCCGTTTTGAAATTTTATTTTTAGTTTTGCTAGATTGATTTTCTTGCGGAATGTAAATATTTTTTTCTTCTGTAAATTTAAAATTTGAATTTTGAACTGGTTCTTTTAATTCAAACTGTTTTTCCTGCCACCATCTTTTTTCATCGGAACGGACTTCATAGAATCCTTCGCTTTCGAAATCTTTTTTTGTGCTGTTGTAAATTTCAGGATTTAAAAGAACGCTTACGAGAGGTTTTTTACCCGATATATATTTTTCTATAATTCTTTTTACATCGTCCTGCGTAACTTTTGAAAGGTTGTCATAGTAGTTGAAAAAATATTCTGCATTTGTATTTGTCCACCAGCTTCGGATGCTTGTTAAAAGTTCTGACGGAGTTTCTGTTGCTTGTGTCTGACTGTCTTTTAATTGCTCTATGATTTTTGACTTGTATGATTCTGTAAAGAATTTTTTTTCATTTGCAATTTTCGGAATAATTGAATTTTGAATTTCTAAAAGAATTTTTTCTGCTCGTTCTGGAAGCAAATTTTCCGGCTCTGTTACAATTGTTCCGAATTCAAAAAGTCCGTTTGCCCTTACTGTGGCATACTGCGCCCATGAATTGTTGAAGTCTGGAATTTTAAATTCTGGATTTTTATAAAGTGACTGAATGTACTTTCCGTTTGGCTCTGACAAAAGATACATAAGATAATCCGCGGCGTAAGTGTCTTGCAAATCAAAATCTGCGTCTGGACCTCTAAACTGGATCATAATCTGCGCAAGTTCCCTTGTGATCTTGTCAAAAGGCATTACACAAAATTGTGTGCTTGCAAAAGGCTCTTTTCTTTGCTGAGCTGAAGGTTCTATTTTTGAATCGTTGTTGCTCCAAGTTCCGAATATTTTTTCTGCAAGCTTGAAAGTTTCTTCAGGTTGAATGTCTCCGCCAATAAAAAGAGCGGCGTTTTTTGGAATGTAATATTTTCCTTTTATTTCTTTTAGCTGAGTTGAATTTGCATTTCTTACAGCGTCAAATGAACCGCCTGAATCAAGTTTGTATGGCGCATCAGGGAAAAGTTTTTTGTTTAAGTAGCTATAAAAGATTTTTGATGGATCTGATTTTCCGCCTTCAATTTCCGAAAGCACAACTTTTTTTTCATTTTCAAGTTCCTGTTCATTAAGAAGAGGAGAGCGAACCGCCGCATTCCAAAATGCAAGTCCTTCTTCAAGTTTGTTCGAAGGTACTGTGAAAAAATAATTTACATGGTTTATTCCTGTTGTTCCGTTCCAGCTTGCAACTCCAAGATTAGAAAGAGCCCTGTTCACTGATGCCGCATCTTTGTAAAGTTTGTTTCCCTTGAACATCATGTGCTCATATAAATGAAAAAGTCCTGCGGTCTGCGGAGTTTGTGTTATAGCTCCGGCGCGTATTGCAATCTCAATATAGACCAGTGGAACTGTGTGATTTTCTGCGGCAAAAACTGTAAGGCCGTTTTCCATTTTGTATTCATATAAATTTTCGACTGGAGTTTTTTCGGCGTGAATAAAATTCAGTGTAAATAAAAATACAAATAATGAAATAATCTTAATAATTTTTTTGTTTTGTTTCATAAGTTTATTTCACTGAATTTTTGCTAGATTTTCAAGAGCGTTTGATTTTGCACAGAATAATTTTTTATTATGAAATAAAAATGCCGTGGCGACATTTTTATTACCACGGCGTTTTTGTTTTAAACCACTTTGTATCCAGCCTTTTTTACTGCGTCTGCAATTTTTTTGTCATCGATTTCTTTTGAAAGTTTTAAGACAACTTTTCCTGTTTCATGGTCTGCTGTGGCTTCTTCAACTCCCTTTATTTTTTCAAGAGCTTCTTTTACGTGCGCCTCGCAATGTCCGCACATCATTCCTTCAACTTTTATAGTTTTTTCAATCGTTGACATAGTAACCTCCTCTTGTCTTTTTAAAGATTGAAATTTATTTTCTGATTTTGAAAATTTATACGGCTTAAAGAAATTCAGTCTGAGCGCATTTGTTACAACGCAGAAACTTGAAAGGCTCATTGCCGCCGCCGCAAACATTGGATTTAAACTTAGCCCGAATGCCTTGTAGTAAACTCCTGCCGCAAGCGGAATTCCTGCAATGTTATAGAAAAATGCCCAGAATAAATTTTCATGAATATTTTTCAATGTTGCCTTGCTAAGCCGGATTGCCGCCGGAACATCTAGCAATGAATTTTTCATAAGAACAACTTGCGCGGAATCGATTGCAATGTCGCTGCCTGCTCCAAGTGCGATTCCGATGTCTGCGCTTGCAAGTGCCGGTGCGTCATTTATCCCGTCTCCAGCCATCGCAGTTTTTCCTTTTGATTTCAAAGTTGCAATTGTCTTTGCTTTTCCGTCTGGAAGAACACCTGCGATAATTTTTTCTATGCCGGCATTTTTTGCGATTGCCTGCGCCGTTTTTTCATTGTCGCCTGTAATCATAACCGGAGTTACAGACATTGCCTTTAGCTGCGAAACCGCCTGCGCGCTGTCATCTTTTATTTTGTCCGCAACGCAAATCATTCCAAGAATTTTATTTTCCTTTGCGAATACGAGCGGTGTTTTTCCTTCGGAAGAAAACAAAGCTGCTTTTTCTTTTATTGATGAAATATCTGCATTTTTTTCTATAAATGCTAAATTGCCTGCAAAAAATTTTTCTCCTTTGATTGTGCATGAAATTCCATTTCCAGGAAGCGAAACAAAATTTTGTGTTTCAATAAGTTCTTCATTGGTAAAAGTTGAATTGTTATAAAATTTTACAACAACTTTTGCAAGCGGATGTGAACTTTTTGATTCAAGCGACGCGGCAATTTTCACCAAGTCTTTTTCTGAAATATCATCTGCCGCAACAATGTCAGTCACTTCCGGCTCGCCTTTTGTTATTGTTCCTGTTTTATCTAGCGCGACAATTTTTATTTTTCCGGTTTCCTCAAGAGATGTTGCGGTCTTAAAAAGAATTCCGTTCTTTGCTCCGACTCCGTTTCCGACCATTATGGCTACTGGAGTTGCGAGTCCCAATGCGCACGGACAGCTTATAACAAGGACAGAAATTGCTCTGGACAATGCAAAGTTGAATTCCGCGCCACAAATCATCCAGACAAAAAATGTTATTGCTGAAATTAATAGCACGGATGGCACAAAAATTCCGGAAACTTTGTCTGCTGTTTTTGCAATCGGAGCTTTTGTTGCGGAAGCGTCGCTTACAAGTTTTATTATTTGTGAAAGCGCAGTTTCTTCTCCAATACGCAATGCCTTGCATTTTAAAAATCCATTTAAATTTATAGTTGCTGAATATACTTCGGTTTTTGCAGATTTATCGACTGGAATGCTTTCTCCTGTTAATGCTGATTCGTTTACAGAAGATTCTCCTTCAATTACAATTCCATCGACAGGAATATTTTCTCCGGGCTTTACAATAAAAACATCGTCTTTTTTTATTTCGCTTATTGGAATTACAATTTCTTTGCCTTCACGTATGACTGTTGCATTTTTAGGTTTTAGCTTTATGAGATTTTTTAAGGCGTTTGTAGTTTTTCCTTTTGAAATGGATTCAAGCATTTTTCCTACAGTGATGAGAGTTACAATCATTGCAGCTCCTTCAAAATAGAAATTGTCCATGCATTTCATTACGCGCAGCTCATCACCTTTTAGAACCGCATCAGTCATGTTAAAAAGAACCAGTGTGCTGTACGCAAATGAAACTCCGCTTCCAAGTGCAACGAGTGTGTCCATGTTTGGAGTTCCGTGGATTAGTCCTTTAGTTCCGCTTATAAAAAATTTTCTATTGATGAATAAAATTATAATTGTAAGCAAAAGCTGAACAAGCCCCATTGCAACATGGTTTCCGTTGATCCAAGTAGGCAGCGGAAAGTTCAGCATCATGTGGCCCATGCTGAAATACATGAGAATCAAAAGAAAAATTAATGAAGCTGCTAAGCGGCTTTTTAGATTTTTTAGTTCTGAGTTTTCTAGCAAAAGTTCTTGCTCTTCTGGTTTGCTTGTTTTTTCACTGCCTGAAATTTTTGCGCCATATCCTGCTTTTTCAACGGTCTGAATTATGCTTTGTGCGGAAGCAGTTCCTTCCACGGACATTGAATTTGTAAGAAGGCTTACAGCGCAAGATTCCACGCCTTTTACTTTTGTTACTGCCTTTTCAATTCTAGCTGAACAAGCGGCGCAGCTCATTCCTGAAATAAGAAATTTTTCCATTCAAACCTCCATTGCTTACGGACAAAAGCCAAGAATGAAATTTCCTTTCTATTATGGGATAGTTTTTATAAATTTATATCCTGCGCTTTCAACAGCAGATTTGATTTCTTCGTCTGAAATATTTCTGCTTGCCTCTAAGACCGCAGTTCCATTTTTGAAGTTTACTTTTTTTACAGAAAGCTCTTCGATTTTATTCAGTGAATTCCATAGCTTTTTGGCGCACTCTGAACATTTCATTCCTTCTGTAAAAACTGTCTTTTTTTCAACAACAGGATTTGCAAGGTGTTTTTTTTCAACTAAAGTTCCGCTACCTCCTCCACAGCAAGAACTTTCGCCTTTGAAATGCTTTATTGAATTTTTTAAGGCAAACACAAAGATTACAATTATAAATAAAACTAAAATTACGTTTATCATTTTTTTTTCCTAAAGAAAAAAGTTATTTCATAAGTTTTTGAAGTGTGCGGACAAGCTCGTCAACAATTTCTTCGTCGCCGTTTTTAATTCCTTCCGCAACGCAACCTTTTATGTGGCTTGCAAGAAGCTCTTTTGTGAACGAATTAAATGCGGCTTGGCACGCAGAAATTTGAATAAGAATGTCCGTGCAATACGCATCGTTTTGAAGCATTTTTTTTACTCCATTGACCTGACCTTCGATTCTGCTGAGCCTGTTTACAAGTTTTCTTAATTCTTCTTCTGGGCGTTTTGTTGTTTTGTTTGCGCAGCATGATTTTTTTTCTTCCATTTCCATAGTTTTCTCCATGTAATAATTTTTTTATTATACTATACCACGCTACTGTATATGTCAATATCTTAGAAGGTCTTGCGAATTATTTTTTAGCGTGAAAATGAATTTTTTTTCGACAATTTAAAATAAAAAAATCCCTGCGAAAGTAAAATAAAATTCATTCCGCAGGGACGCATTTTGATGAAAGATTTTTAGTTGTAAATTGGTCTTACTTTTGTAACGTCTTTTATAGCTGCAAGATTTTCCAAAGTTTGCTCTGTAACTTTTCCTGCCACATCAATAATGTTGTATGCAACTTCGCAGCGGTTCTGGTTTACCATTCCTTCGATATTGAGATTTGCTTCTCCAAGAATTGTCGTGAACTGCGCAACAAGTCCAGGCTCATTTTTGTGACTTATGCAAAGCCTTGTTCCGCCGCAAGGAATAGGATTGTCAGTTGTTGTCTTCGGGAAGTTTACGCTGTTCTTGATGATTCCGCGCTCAAGAAAATCACGAAGTTCTTTTACAGCCATTACAGCGCAGTTGTCTTCTGCTTCTGGAGTTGAAGCTCCCAAATGCGGAAGGCAGATTACTTTGTCGCAGGCAATAAGTTCTTCAGCCGCAAAGTCTGTAACCATGCATGAAATTTTTCCGGCTCTGATTGCCGCAAGAACATCTTCATTGTTTACAAGTCCGCCGCGCGCAATGTTTATGAGCTTTACGCCGTTTTTCATGTTCTTGATTGTATTTGCGTTGACGAAGCCTTTTGTGTCTGGAGTTTCAGGAACATGGAAAGTAAGGTAGTCTGCTTTTGCAAGAAGAGTATCCAATGTTTCAGCGTGCTTAACCTGATGATTTAAGCTCCAGGCGGCATCTACGGAAAGGAACGGATCGTAGCCGATTACATTCATTCCAAGTTCTACGGCTGTGTTTGCGACTTGCGCTCCAATTGCTCCAAGTCCGATTACGCCTAAAGTTTTTCCTTTTACTTCCTGTCCGATGAAATTTTTCTTTCCTTTTTCAGCAAGTGTTGCGATTTCTGCTCCTTTTCCAGCGAGGGAATTTACCCACTGATTTGCGGCGATTACAGGACGGCTTGCCATAAGAAGTCCGAGGATTACAAGTTCCTTTACAGCGTTTGCGTTTGCTCCCGGTGTGTTGAAAACTACAACGCCTTTTTGCGCAAGGTCTTTTACCGGAATGTTGTTTACGCCTGCTCCAGCGCGGGCAACAGCTTTTATGTTCGGGTCAATTTCCATTGAAAGCATATCGTGGCTGCGAACAAGAATTGCGTCCGGCTTTACGATTTCGCTTGCAATTTCATATTCATCGCGTGGAAAGTTATCAAGTCCAACTGCGCTGATTCTGTCTAGTGTCTGAATCTTAAACATTTTTTTCTCCGTTCTTATTTGTTTTCTTCTGCGAATTTTTTCATGAACTCAACAAGAGCTTTAACTCCGGCCAGTGGCATCGCATTGTAAATTGAAGCTCTCATTCCGCCTACAAGCCTGTGTCCTTTAAGATTTACAAGCCCCGCGGCTTCTGCTTCTTTTACAAACTTTGCATTTATTTCTTTTTCCTTTGCAATGTCGGCTTCGTCTTTTGAGCCTGTTGAATATTTTGTGAGGAACGGAACATTCATGAGAGAGCGGCTTCCTTTTTCTGCTGTGGCGTGATAGAAATCGCTTGAGTCAAGATAGTCGTAAAGATAGTTTGCTTTTTCAACATTAAGCTTGTGAATTCCTGCAGCTCCTCCATTTTTTTCAATCCAGTCAAGAACTTTTCCGAGAACGTAAATTGTGTAGCAAGGCGGAGTGTTGTACATGCTTCCGTTGTCTGCGTGAGTTTTGTAGCAAAGCATTGTCGGTGTTCCTTCGCGCGGAGTTTCTGTAATCAAATCTTCACGGATTATAACAAGCGTAACTCCAGCCGGAGCAAGGTTTTTCTGCGCGCCTGCAAAAAGAAGTCCGAACTTTGAAACATCAAGCTCTTCGCTCAAAACACAGGATGAAATGTCTGCAACAAGCGGAATTTTTCCTGTGTCCGGAATATACTCGTAGTGGGTTCCCATTATTGTGTTATTGAAGCATATATACGCATAGTCGTAGTCGCCTTCAATTTTTTCAACATGCGGAATGTAAGAATAATTTTTGTCTTCACTTGAAGCGATTATGTCAACTTTTATTCCAAGATGTTTTGCTTCTGCCGCCGCCTTTTTTGCCCAGACTCCAGTCTGAATGTAAGCTGCTTTTCCTGTGTGGATTCCAAGGTTTTCTGCGACCATTGCAAACTGTGTTGAACCGCCTCCCTGCAAAAAAAGGATTTTGTAGTTTTCGGGAACTTTCATGAGCTTGCGGATTTGGGATTCCGCCTGGTCAATTATCGCCTGATATGTGCTTGAGCGGTGGCTCATTTCCATTACTGACTGACCGCTTCCGTTGTAGTCAAGCATTTCCGCCGCGCATTCTTTTAAAACTTCTTCCGGCAAGCAAGATGGACCTGCGCTAAAATTGTATACTCTTGACATTCTGTACCCCTTTTAATTTAATTTGTGAGAAAAATCACAATAATTTTGCTGTAATTTACTTAATTTTATAAGAAAAAAGAAGGCGTTTCCATTGAAATTTAGCCAAGGCTTACAAAAATTGCCAGAATTTGCTGATTTTACGCTGAAAATCGCCTTTATGTGAGAAAAATCACAATATTTTGGTGTTTTTTGCTTTGTAAACGGTTTGTCATTGCCACGCTTGACACGGCAATCTGTTGTAATTTTCAAAGTGTTAGTTATTTGCGGATTTTGCTCAGCCGTTCGTTGCGTTTCTTTTCGATATATTCCTTGAGCGTCTGCTTTATGTGGTCAAGCGGAAGTTTATATTCGCGGCTGGACATTGTAGGAAATTTCCTGAAAAGGCTTTCTTCGTTGCGCTGCCTGCGTGAGAATTTTTCAAGCCGTTCCCTCATTTTTTCGCTTGCCTGAATTGAGCCGGATTCTATTCTAGCTTTTACAGACTGAATCATTGTGTGCAAGTTTGTGTCTGCAAACCAAGATTCGCTTCCGTATTTTTCCTTGAGCTGCTCGCCGAACATCTTGAGTTTTTCCATTGTCTCGCTGAATCTTACAAGCCGCTTTATCGTGAAAATCACATCGATTCCGAGAATTGTACTGAACGCATAGTAAATTGAAGGAATGAACGGCTGAATTTTGGGAGCAAAAATCAAGTTTACGGCTATTGGATGCAGAAAATGCTCAAGCGCAACTCCGCCAAGTCCGAAAGCGCATGAATTTAAAAGACAGATTCTTCCATTTAGATTGAATTTATGTGCTGAATAGTCCCACCATTTTGTGTGGAAAATAGTTTCCAAAAGCCAGCTTGAAAAATACTCCAGAATAGAGGCTAAAATTGCGGATGCCACAAAAAGCCTGAACCAAGTTTCACGCCAAGGATAAATTCCAAAAAGAATTATAAGCGCGCCGAATCCGTAAATAGGGCAAATCGGACCGTGCAGCATTCCGCGTTTTTCGATTTTTCTGTAAAGTGAAGAAACCCAGATTTCCTCGCAAATCCATCCGACAAAAGAATAAAAAATAAAAAGCAAAAAAAGATGCTGGCTGTCAATCAAAGGCATATTTATCTGATTCATTTTTTCCTCATAGAATCTTTAAAAAATTTTATGCACACAAAAGTCTGCTGAACTGCTCTACAAGCCTGTTGATTTCGTCAATTCCCTTGTCGTCAGACTGAAGTGTAAAAAGTTCTCCTTCGCCGCTCTTGGGATTTTGCACTACAGCTTGCTTGCGTTCCAAAAGCCTTCGATTTAAAAAGTCGTTTATTCCGGCGCAGAACCATTTTGAAATTCCCGGAATTTGCTCTTTTGTAATTTTTATTTTTTCCAAATTCAAAAGGCATTCAAGCACGATTTCAGTCTGGGATTCGAGCTTTTCATTTTCTTCATTTATAATCTGCGCGGTTTTTATGTCGAAATATTTCTGGCTTTCCACAAAAGTGTAAATTTGAAACAGCGGAGCTTTTTCGTGCATTTTTACGTAGCGGCTCACGATTCCTTTTAGGACTGTTTCAACAGGATATTTTTTTGCCACGTTTTCAATTTCGGCTGGAATAAATGAAATGCTTTTTAAATATTCGGCGCAGGAAGAAGTTGCCCGCTCGATTATGTCGCTGCGGCTTTCAAAGTGATTGTAAAGCGATGCCTTTTTTATTCCAAGCGATTCGGCTATGTCAGAAAGACTTGTTCCGCCCGCAGATTTATAAAACGCTGTGTCCAAAAGAGATTTTATAATGCTTTCCTTTGTGATTTTTTCCGACATATAAACCTCGCTTAATTACTAACGCTCGTTAGTCTAAATCAACTTGCGATTTTTGTAAAGAGGAAGAAGTGATGAATTTTTTATTTTATGGCAAGTATATTTTACGAAGCAAAGATAATAGCATTTTTTTATTTATTTTGGCACAAGCTTTAATTTCCTCTGAAAATAAACATCGTACTGTTTAATAGTACAACGGTTGTTTTCTAAGCATAACATTGATGTGCATGGATGCGGAAAATCTTCACCTTTCCCTGTTCATCTTTTCAATTTCCTCAACCGGTTTGGCGGTCAGCTCGCACCAGGCGGGACGGAAGCCGCTTCTGATTGCGTTTCGGGCGGAGACGATGTTCGACCAGGCACAGCAGTAGAAAGGAATTTTTCCGCGCCGCAGAGTTTCTTTTGCAAGTTCCATTGTGAGCGTGGAGGCAATTCCCTTTCGCCGGAAGCCGGGAAGAACGTCAACGCCAATCTGCCACATCGTGTCGCAGTCCGCGGAACAGCCTGCAAGTCCGACGGGTTTTTGCGAATCTGAATCGAATGCGGCTACCGCAAGCACGTCAAGATTTTTTCTGTCCGCGCAGAGAGCGTTGCTCCATTCGTCAACGTAAAGGTTCTGAAAATCGCGCGGCTCAAGAATTTTTGTGGTGAAGCCGTTTCTGTTCTTGCCGGATTCAGTTTCCGAAAAAAGCTTATTCACGTCGGGCAGCCAGTATTCCGCCATAAAGCACACGTCGAATCCGAGTGGACGCAGCTTTTGGGAAAGCACGTGCATATTCGGCGTTTCAAAGCAGTGATAACATACGAAGGATGAGATGTATTCCTCAACGATTGCGCAGAGTTCGGGCGAGCAGGATGCGACAATGTTGTTTCCGTAGCTCACAAGGTCTGCGGCGAACGGAAGCTTGAGGTAACGGCGTGCGTCCGCATTTTCCTTTGAGATTACGACTTTGTTTTTGTTCAGGAGAAAATCGTCAGCGCAGCAGTTCAGGTCAATTGCCGACTGTCTCATTGCGGTTTTTAGAATCTGTTCGTCCGTGATTTTTGGCGGCATATAAACCTCGCTGACAGGTGTTTTCCGTCAGTTTAAATAAATTTTGCCGCCTTTGCAACGTTAAGAACGATTCTGTTTGTGGCTGCACTGTTTTTGTGAAGTGACTGTAATTCTAATAAGTTATATTTCAGTCCTTCTGTAGCGAACAAAATCATATTTTTATCAATTTAGTACGTTTGAACCGTACAAGTTGCATTTTTTGTCGGTTTGGTCTATTATAACAGTATGATAGCAAGTGGAGCGATTCCTTATGTAGAAGAATCTAAGTTGCTGAAACAATCTATTTATTCTAAAGTTTCTTTAGAATGACTCAACTAGATAATTCATTTTCGATTAAATCTTCTGCCAGATTTTTATAGTCCAGATTTTCTATTCCATTTTCACCTGATTCAATTTGTTTTGCAAGTTTACTGGAATAATATTTATCCATGGCCTCCCGCAAATCTATTTTTAATGTTGCCGCAAGATAATTAATAATATCTGTTTCGAGATTCTGTTTATAAATTTCAGTTAAATCTTTTGAATTTGTCATTTATTTTCAACCAAATAGGATTTTTCGAATTTTAAAACAGCAGTAAGAACTTCCTGATTTACGATGCAGATTTGGTCATTCATTTTATAATATCTTAATTCTTCTATGGTTCTGTTTTTATCCCATAAACCTCGGATATACATATCCACTGTTTTAAATACATCGTCATTGGCAACGTTGCCGATTATCATATCATAGGCTTCATTCAGACTGACGCCCTTTCTGCATGAACATACAAAATCAAGCCATTTTTCATTCTCATTGTCGAACCTTAAAATTCTGCACTGTGAAAAATCTTCAGTCAGCGTATAAACATTTACGGTTGCTTTTCCGTTATACCGGGCTGATTTTCTAAAAGCCCATTTTTCAGCCTGATTCTGGTAAGTTGTGACATAAAATCCTCTTCCAAAATCCAAATAGTTTTTAGAAAAAGAAACGTCAGGAGCCTGAATTTCCTTGTTGGAACCGTGAAAAACTGTCATACAGCGATTCCTTTTTCACGTACAAAATCAGAAATATCTTCGACTAAAGCCATTTCCCCCTGCGTATGAAGCACATCGTAATATTTTATGATATAATCGTCGAGGATTTTCGTTTTGTTCAATGTATGATAAACATCGGCAGGTGTCATGTGCCATTTTTTAGCAAGCTGATGTATCATAAAAATTGAAAATTCCATCTCAGTTTTTTTGCACATACCGCACCTCCAAAAATATTCTTCTATAAGATAGCATAATTCTTACAAAAAATCGACGATTTTATGAAAATGAGTTTGTCAAAGTGCTCATTAGAATCAGTCACTGCGGAAATTTTTGAAAATATAGTCTACAATGAACTATAATTGACTGGCTGCTTGAGCCTCACAGTTAGGATTGTTTTCTTCTATAAATCCTTCACCATCGCCTCGCTGTTTTTGTGCCAGCTCATTGCCTCGTAGAGTTTTCGGCCGTCATCGGTTGCGTCCAGGCTGATTTCTGTAACGCCGCGTTCTTTTGCTTCGTCAACAAGAAGCTCAATCATTCTGCGGGCGATTCCCTTGCGGCGGAATTCCTTTTCAACATGCACGTTCATCAGATGCGCGCGTTTTCCGCCTGGGTGAGAAAATGTCGGCATCAAGTTTGTGTAGCAGAGTGTCGCATTTCCGACAATTTTCGGCGGCTCGGCAGAATCATCAGTTGCGATTACGGTAGTTCCGTCTCCGCGCAGAAAATATTCCCTTGTGCTTTCCATGAACTCAGCGGAAAATTCGTAATTCTCACCGATGCTACAGACTTCACGCATCGTCCTGCATCTGGATTTTATCAGTGCGTCGATGTCCGCGTCCGTTGCCTTTCTGATTTGAACCATGTTTTTGTTTCCTTATTAGAATGCCTTTGCTAAGCTTGCTTGTTTTTGTCATTATCCAAGTTGATTGGAAAATCTCTTGCGGCGGCTTTTTTCACAATATTTTGAATAACATATTTTATAAAATGCGGATTGCATTTACAAGTTCTATTCCAGCAACTCCGTCAGAATAGATTTTGCTTTTTCCGCGATTTGCAATGAAGCGTTTTCTATAAATGAGTTTTTGTCAAATGCTGAATTTTCTTCGGCCGGTTCCAGGAAGTAATGTGGCTCAATCTTTAGAATAGAAGAAATCTGCTCAATCATCGAAAGCGGAGGCACGCTTTTTCCGCTTTCAATCATATTTATGTAGTTTATGTTTTTATCAAGAAGCGAAGAAAGTTTTTCCTGCGACAATTTTGCCCGCTGCCTGTAAAATCTGAGGTTTTCCCGGAAGATTTCTTCAAGAGATTTCTGCATACAATATATTATGAAGGATTTTTCAGCTTGTTTTCATATTGTAAAATGTTGGATTTGTTGACAGTGTAATCAATATAATATATTGTATTTAATAAAAGATACCAATATTTTATGTTGGTTGAAAAATTGGAGGTTTTTGAAAATGAATGTTTATGTAATTACAGTTTGGACTGACAAAAATGGAAAAATGAATAGGACTTCAGTTCCTGTTTATGCAGAAAACGAATCTGAGGCTAAGGCAAAGTTCAAGTTTTCACATCCTACTTGTAAATAGGTTGACGGATGTCACAAAAAATAATTCTGTTTGGCTATGTCCATAAATACGGTTGATTTTATTTGACGTTCAGAAATTTTGCCCTATCTTATAATACGTGGCAAGATTAATTGAATTATTCAAAATCGTAAAATCACTTTCGAAACAAGAAAAGGCAGAACTTATAGCTTTCCTTTCAAGCGACACGGCTTCATCTGCTAACTGCGAAAGTGGTTTCAATCTTATTAAACAAACTTTTTCTTGACCACATTGTAAATCCACAAAAATTGTGAAAAATGGCTTGCGTAATTCAATTCAAAGATTTATCTGCAAAGAGTGCAACAAGTCTTTTACAGTTCGAACAAATACAATTACAGAACATTCCAAGAAATCATTCGAAACATGGTCTAAATTCATAGAATGTATGATGAATAGCTTCACAGTTCGCCGTTCTGCAGAAATCTGCGGCATCAATAAAGATACTGCTTTCATTTGGCGACACAAGGTTTTGGACGCATTGCAGAACATGCAGAATTCCGTTGAATTAAATGGTGTAGTTGAAGCAGACGAAACTTTCTTTGCTTTATCTTTCAAAGGCAACCACAAGAAATCTACAACTTTCACTATGCCACGTAAAGCACATAAGCGTGGAAAGGACATTCACATACGTGGATTATCACACGAACAGGTTTGCGTTCCTTGTGGCGTAAACGGAACTGGCTTATCTGTTGCAAGGATTTCTAATCTTGGAAGAATTGGAACTAAGGATTTGGAATTCGCTTTCAGAAATCAGATAGCTTCGGATTCTATTTTATGTTGTGGCGGTGCTAATGCCTACAAGAAATTCGCAAACAATCAGAACTTGGATTTAATCCAGTTGAAATCTGGAAAGTCAAAAGTAGGAAACTTCCACATTCAACACATAAACGCTTATCATAGCAATTTGAAAAACTGGATAAAGCGTTTTCACGGCGTAGCTACCAAATACTTGAACAACTATCTTGTCTGGAACAACTTTGTGAATTACGCTAAGGAAAGCTACAAGGAAAAAAACAGATTTTAACGGACTTTGTTTTTACTACCGAAAAGAAAGTTCTTTGTAAGAACATTTCGGATAGAGAATCAATACCTATAAGATTAAATTTCTACGCATAAACATTATTTGTTAATACTCCTTGTAAGTTTTGATATTTTTTCAAATTAATGAAATTCAACAAGCAGTTTCTTATTTTTACATCTAAGTACGATTTTATCTTTTGCACTTTCAAACAAATCTGCATCGATTCTGTGCTTCTTATTAAAAAAATAAATCTTTTTTACGTTATTCAAATTTGTGAAATGTTTTTTGCACAAACAAAAATTTCCAGTTATTACAACGCTTTCCATTCCAGCAGGAACTTTGCCGGTATCATCTGCAAGCACACATACAGAAGAAAAGGATTTGCCATCAAGAATAATTTTTGAATTTTCTATAGCTACAATGTAAGGTTTGGATTTCCAAATTTCAATACAAACAGTAATGCCTGTAATTAAACATATAAGACAACCAAAAATTGTCATTAAAACTTTTTCAGTAGTTTCCATCATCCAAAAATCCCCCAGCTCAAAAAATCCGTATAAAATGGCAAGGCAAAATCCCATGAAAATAAAAAGCAATAAAAAAGGATTGTTTTTTTTCACTTGTCAGTTTTCCTCATAAATTTTCTTGTCAAAATGCATTTCGCCGTCATCAGAATTATTGCCTTTCACTTGAAAGATGAATCCTGCCACGCCGCAAGCAAACAGCACAATCAGCACAAGAAAAATCAGGAAGTGATTAAGCTTTAAATTCCTGCAGAATTCAACGAGCTCGAATACAAACAGTCCGGCAGAAAAGAATGAAACAACGTAGCCAGCCGCAATGTTTATTTTTGAAACTGAAAACAATTCTCCTGCGGAATAGATTTTGTGAAGCGGTCCTGTAACATAATCTTCCAGAAGATCGATGTGATTTTCCCAGTTTTCCTGCCAGAATTTTGATGCGTAACTAGACAAAAGCCATGCGAGACAAAAGAAAAATCCCAGGGCAGAAAGTGAGAGCAAGGGAATTGTTCCGTGCTTAAAGCCAGTACATTTGTCATAGTAGAATTCTTTCTGAACATTGAAAAATGCGGCATAGATAGAAACGATGAACGCCCAAAAGTATCCTGCGCGCTTCCAGAAAAGCTCAATTTCAAACTTTCGGATTTCGGCAGCTTGCCTATACGCATTTTCTATTTTGCTATCTTTTTCAGTTTGAGCAGGTTTTACACTTTCATTGAAATTCATCAGATATTCATCTTTTGACAGATTGCGATTCCTGTGCCAGCTCATGCCCATAAAATTTCTTTCCTTTTAATTTTGTTTAATAAAATAATCTCATCAATAGCTGTTAGTTCTATCTAAGAGTATTTAGTTTAAGAAGATCTGCAAACTTTTCTAGCTCTTCTATACCTTCTAATTCGCTGCCAGAATATGCCTGCCCATGTTTTTTTAATAAAAGTTTGCTTTCTATTGTGCAACTACGTATTGTTGAATATGCCATGTTTGAAAAAATATATCCATTGTTAACTGAATCAATTCTACTTCCGTTGTCCGTTGTTACATACCATCCCGGCTCTCTAAAGAAGTCAACGGTTATTATGGCGTTTCTTATAACAAGCCGGACTGATTTTCCTTCTTTTGTATATATTATATCACATTCCCAAAAATAACTTTTACCATCATCATATGTATTATAACTTATTGCTGCATAAGGATATGTAACTTTTCCCAGTTCTGTTGAAAAAAAACGTACTATATCTGTTTCTGTAAGATTTTTATTCTCAGTACTTGCGATTTTTATCCATTTATCCTGTGCATAAGTACATGAAAAAATGCAAAACAAAATTATTGCGATAAAAGTTTTCTTTTTCATCTTAAATTTCTCTGATTTTATGAGTGTGCTTATAGTTTTGTTTATTTCCATAAAAAAATTCCTTTTAAAGATTATTACCAATTATCAACATCGAAATATTTTTTTTGTTCTCCAACAAAAAGAAAACAAAATTGAGTAGATACAATCAAGTTTGTGTTAAGCATCTTTACAAGATGAAAAACAGCTGACTCATTTTCATTTTGTCCATTTTTTATAATATATTCACTATAAATATATTCGCTGCCAAACCAAGTTCCTGATCGCCTAAAAGGATATGAAGAAGTTTTATTATTGAATATTGATTGCAACTTTTCCCATTCGATATTATAGTCAAAGTCAACGCTCAAAGTAATTGAGCCGATTTTGTTATTTTGGCAAAAAGCGAAATCTATTCTAGTCCAATCAATTCCAAAGCAATGTACCCCATGACAAGATATAAAATCTCCACCCCAGTCAGAAAATTCTGTATTTACATTATAGTTAATACCCCAATTTTTTAACTGTTGTATTACTTCTGCCTTTGTTGAATTTTTTGTAAATCCAAGAACTTCTAGTGGTACAGATGAATAAGAGTATCCCCATAAAATTGATGTTGCAATGGATAATATGAAAGAAATAAATATCTTTTTCATCTTAAATTTCTCCTTTTGTTTAGTTTTATTATGTTTCTTAATTTGAAATTCAATTTATTGTTTTCTTAGTGAAATCTTTGTAAATAATTTTGTTTCAGATAAAAAATTGGCTAATTCTTTTTCATTTAAGACTAGAAATTCTTCAAATTCACAATCTTGGGTCAATGAATGTAAAACATCTCTCAATTGCTCCTGTTGAGAGTTTCTTGCTTTCACTGCTTTGAAAAAGAAAGACTTTTTGCCATTAGCATCTGTAAATCCGCAGAAAAAAGTTGGAATTATTTTTGTGAAAAAATTTTTTATTGGGCTGGGAAGTAATTTTACTATTGAAATTAATATAATTATCGCTGTGCTTATAGCAGTTATAGCCTCTGCGACATCTTTTGTAATTAATATTATGTTCATCACCGCTTTCCCCTTATAATTTTTTCATAAAAACAGCAGGAACATTGTGATGTGCGCAATATTCCTGCTGTAATATTATAAATTAATTAAAAGTTGGAATTGTCTGCTGTACAATGTTTCCTGTAGCATCCATGAAGGCAAATGTTTGAGTTTGATACATCCATTTCAATGTTATAACATCACCAGCTTTCAAATCAGAAAGTTTTGTCAAACGCAGTTCAGTCTGTCTATATTGAACGATTGGTTTGTTGTTTGTGTCATAACCAGTTACAACAGGGCACTGGATTGTAAAGATGATAGGCTTTCCGTTCAGTTTTACATACAACGGATTTACATAAACAGATTTTCCGCCAACTCCCGGAAGAATGGAAGGTGTAAATGTCGCTCCTGTAGCTTCTCCGTTCACATGAGTTACATAAAGAACTCCGACATTTGGATCTTTTGTAAGATTCAAAGCTATGGTCTCTTCAGTTTCAAGACCATACTGTTTTACTTCAGCTGTTGTAACACAACTTGCCATCAAAAATAGTGTAGCAACCGCAGCCAAACCTAAAAATGATTTCTTCATTTTTTTCTCCTTTTATCGTGATAATATTCCACGATACATTTAATATGAATGTAATAATACATCTAAATGCAGTTATCGTCAACAAAATATGTGGAAATACACATTTTATTTAGATGTACATAGTTTTAAAAACATTGCCATAGTATGTGTATGCAGACTTTGCGGCAACAGTTCATTCAGAATCTCAAATTTTTCAGGAAACAAAAGAGAATGCGCCAGCTTGACCTTGCGCTCGAAATCGGAAAAAGCTCGAACTACATAAACAGTATTGAAAACGGCAAGTATTTTCCTTCCCCGGAAACAATCGAAAGCATCGCGCGTTCACTTGGAATTGAGCCTGTCCGCCTTTTTGGAAAATGTGAAGAATCAGAAAAAGAAAAAATCGCCGAAAATGTCATAAGTATAGAAGAAACTTTAAGAAGCGAAGTCCTTGAAAACATACAAAAAGCGTTTTCCAAGATAAGGAACGCTTGATTTTTATTTGTAATGGATTTGATGCTATTAATAGAAGAAAAATAAATGCGGTTTTTACATTCCGAACAAATCCGCATGGCTGCCGGTGTCAACAAGCTCAAGAATCAGAATATCGTTGAAAATCCTGTAAATCAAAAGCAAATCCGGCAGAATATGACATTCGCGGTTGCCTTTAAGATTTCCTGCAAGCTCGTGGTCGCGGAATCGTTCGGGAAGTTTTTCGCCTTTTGCAAGAAGTTCAACTGCGGATTTCAGCTTTTCTGAATCTTTCACGCTGCGCTTTTTTACAAGTTTCGCATGTTTCTTGAACCGCTTTGTTGCTCTGGTTTTATATTTGTAGAAATTTTCGCTCATAAACCGATTTCATCCCAAAGTTCCTGCGGAGCCTCGTACGTTTTCGCATTCGGGTCGTTCATAAGCTGGTCGGCTTCCTCAGATGCAAGCTCAAGTTCGCTCTTTCGCCTCGTCCGCTGCGGCTTGAACGGCAGACCGTTTTCCCTCACAGACTGCCGCAGAAACATATTGATTGCGCTCGAAAGCGAAAGCCCCAAATCGTTGTAAAGCTCCGTCGCCTGTTCCTTGAGATTTTTGTCAACTCTAACATTCATTGCTACTGTGTTCATGTTTACAATATATGCTAAAAAGTTGCATTTGTAAAGAAAATGCTTGGAAATTATTCAGTTTTTTCTAATAGACATACACAGTATGCCTTTATTGCGTTGCCTGCTCCTACAGCGTCTTGCTTTTCGTTTGTCTTTGCTTTTACAAAAATTTTTTCTGATGCAGTTTCAAGTATTTTTGCAATTGAGCTGATTATTTTTTCGCGCCAGGGAAGCAACTTTGGTTTTTCTGTTTCTATCACGCAGTCAAGATTTCCTAAAGTCCAGCCTGCTGATTTTATGTCCGCCCAGATTTTTTTTAGAAGCTCTGCGGAATCAGCGTTTTTCCATTTTGGATTTTCGCTTGGAAAGTAAGAGCCTATGTCTCCCATGCCGGAAGCTCCCAAAAGAGAGTCGCTGATTGCATGAAGCAGAACGTCTCCGTCTGAATGTCCAAGCTCGCCTTTTTCCGATGGGATTTCGACTCCGCCTAAAATAAATTTTCTGCCTTCAACAAGTCTGTGCAAGTCTGTTCCAATTCCTATGCGGACCATTTTTGTTTCCTTGGAAATATCCTGAATAAAGGTTATCTTCTTGTTTTTTTCGCTGCCTTCAACAATGTGGACTTTTTTTCCGCCTGTAAAATTTGGAAAAGCGTCCCACACTTCTGTGTCGTCCGTGAACTCAAGTTTTTTTTGAAAAGCAGCCTTGTGGCATTCAATCAGCGGTTCAAGTAAAAATCCCTGCGGAGTTTGCACGGCTCCCAAATTTTTTCTTACAAGATGACGGCTGATTGTTCTGTCCGGCGCAATTTCTTTTTGTGTGTCAACAGGCTGAATTGCCGGAACTGCCGCACCAAATTCTTGCGCTTTAGAAATTACATCCTGAATTATTTTTTTTGAAACGAACGGACGCGCGCCGTCATGGATTAGGACAATTGAATTTTTGTTTTTGATTTTGCAAAGCGCCTTAAAAACAGACTCTTGTCTTGATGCTCCGCCTTCTGTAAAAGTCAGCGTTGTGTTCTTTAAAAGGCTTTTTATCTCTGTGTCGGCAAGCAGTGCGGCTTTTGCTTCCTTCTCACCGTTTTTAGGAATGGAAACTATGACTTCTGAAAAATCCGAAGCTTCAATAAATGCACGGACTGATTCAGAAAGCACAGTTCCCTTTTTCAATGGAAGGTATTCTTTTTTTTTGCCAAGTCCCATCCGGCTGGAAGAGCCTGCGGCGGCTATGACAAGAACTTTATTAATCATCATCCTCGCTGTCAAACTCTTCGGAGTCTTTTTCGTTAGATGAAGTTTCTTCCTCAAACTCATCTTCGTCTTCATCATCGTCAGCAAAGGCTTGTTTCTTTTCAATCTTTAAACCGAGCGGCTCAAGTTTTTCATGCAACATGGCTTCAACTTCCTTGTCGGAAATTCCAAAGGCTTCTGCAATTTCGTCCTCAAGAAGTTTTTTTGCATTGTCGTAAAGCTTGCGCTCAAGAATTGGAAGTTCCTTTACCTTTGAGCGGTGGTAAAGACAGCGCACGATTGCCGCAATGTCGCCGATTGTTCCTTTTTTGAGCAGGTCAAGGTTCATCTGATAGCGGAGTTTCCAGTCGGAAGTAGGAGGCTCAAAGTCATCGCTGATTGAATTCAGCGCTGTCTGCGCTTCATCTTTTGAAACGATTGCGCGGATTCCTAGGTCTTTTGATCTTGAAACAGGAACCATTACATTCATGTCGGAAACTTCAAGATAAATTTTGTAGTAGTATGTAGGCTCGTTGTTGAAGTCTTTTTTGAAAATCTCTGTGATTTTTCCAACGCCCTGGCTTGGGTAAACAACTTTTTGGTTTACAGAAAATTCTGTCTTTGGTTTTGCCATAATGAGATTATTATAACACAGTTTCTTTAAAAATTCAACGCTGAAAAAATAGGTGGATTGAGGGGCAGTTGGATTTTTTTTCAGACTGACTTTTTCCTTATATTATGCTATACTTTTTGAAAAATTATTTGGAGAACAAAATGAGTTTAATAGAAGAATATAAGAAATTTCTTGAAAACGGAAAAACTGAGCGCGAATGTGTTTCTCTTATAATTCATCTTGCGGAAAAAAATGGGTACAAGGACATTCAGAAAACTGACTCCTTAAAGCCGGGTGAAAAAGTCTATGTCTGCAAACGCAATAAAAGTATTGCGCTTTTTGAAATCGGCACAGGCTCTATTGAAAACGGAATGAATATTCTTGGGGCGCACATTGATTCTCCTCGTTTGGACGTAAAGCAGAATCCGCTTTATGAAAAAGATTTTATTGTTTATTTGAACACGCATTATTACGGCGGAATAAAAAAATACCAGTGGGTTACTTTGCCGCTTGCCTTGCACGGAGTTGTCTGTTTAAAAGATGGTTCTACTGTAAAGGTTTCAATTGGCGAAAAATCCGACGAGCCTGTTTTCTGCATTTCTGATATTCTTCCGCATCTTGCCCAAAAACAGATGAAAGAAACCGCCGCTGATTTTATAGACGGAGAAAGTTTGGATTTAATCTGCGGAAGCGAAATTCCTTCAGCACAAAACGAAGATTCAGAGTCAAAGGAAAAAGACAAGGCAAAAAAACTTGTTCTGGATATTTTAAATGAAAAATACGGAATTGAAGAAAAGGATTTTAATTCCGCTGAGCTTGAGGTTGTTCCGGCTGGCGCTCCAAGAGACTTGGGTTTTGACCGCAGTTTGATTTTGGCTTACGGACAGGACGACCGCTCTTGCGCTTACACTTCTGCACAGGCGATGGTGGACAGCAATGCTTCTTCCAGAACAAACTGCTGCATTTGCGTTGACAAGGAAGAAATCGGAAGCTACGGTGCGACTGGAATGGGAAGCCATTTTATGGAAAACGCTGTTGCGGAAGTTGTTGCCCGGCTTGGTGAATATTCAGAGCTTTCTGTGCGCCGTTGCCTGAACAACAGCTGGATGCTTTCTAGCGATGTAAATTCAGCTTATGACCCTATGAATGCAAGCTTGTTTGACAAGGAAAATTCTTCATTCCTTGGAGGCGGAATTGTTTTCCAAAAGTATACTGGTTCGCGCGGAAAGTCCGGGGCAAGTGATGCGGATCCTGAATTCATTGCAAAACTTAGAAATGTTCTTGATTCTGGAAATGTAAAGTATCAGCTTGCGGAACTTGGAAAAGTTGATCAGGGCGGCGGAGGAACAATTGCGCATCTTGCCGCGAAATATGGAATGTACGTTCTTGATGCCGGCGTTGCGGTTTTGAGTATGCACGCTCCGTGGGAAATCACTTCAAAAGAAGACATTCAGCAGGCATACAACGGCTATAAACTTTTCTTGGGAATGGAATAATGTTTGACTATATTCTTTTTGATTTTGACGGGACTTTAATGGACACTTCGAAAGGTGTTTTTAATTCGTTTGATAAAGTTGTTGCTCATTACGGCTTAAAAATTGACCGCGCGGTTTACAGCACGATGATTGGTCCGCCGTTAAAAGAAAGTTTTTCCAAGACACTCAAGCTTCCAGAAAATGAAATTCAAAACGCAATGCAGGTTTACAGAAATTATTATGCGGAAAAAGGAATGTTCGAAGCTAAACTTTACAGCGGCGTTGTTGAGCTTATAAAAAATCTGCGCGCTGCCGAAAAAAAAATATTTGTTGCAACAAGCAAGCCGGAAGTTTACGCAAAGCAAATTCTTGAGCGCAAGGGAATCCTGAGTCTTTTTGATTTTGTGGGCGGAAGCGATTTGGAAGAAAAATCCCGTGTTGAAAAATGCGATGTTGTAAAATATGTTTTGGAATCAAACGGAATTTCAGACGAAAAAGAAAAATGCATTTTAATTGGCGACCGGCATTATGATGTGGACGGCGCGCATTCTGCTGGAATAAAGTGCGCAGGAATTCTTTGGGGCTTTGGAACAAAAGAAGAATTTGAAAACTGCGGCGCGGATTTTATTTTTGAATTTCCCAAAAATGTTGAAGTTTTTCTTATTCAAAAATAGTAAATTGAAAACGGAGGAAAATTATGTCTGAAAAAAAATACAACGTGGACAGTTTTAATTTGGATCACACAAAGGTTACAGCTCCTTTTGTGCGCTTGGCTTCTGAAAAAACTGGTAGAAAGGGCGACATTGTAAGCAAGTATGATGTCCGTTTTTGCCAGCCGAACAAGGAGTTTATGCCGACTGGAGCGATTCACACTTTGGAGCATCTTGTTGCTGAATATATAAGAGATGAGCTTCCGCGCATTGTAATTGACTTTAGCCCTATGGGATGCAGAACTGGATTTTATCTTACGGTTTGGGGAGACCACGAGGAATCTTATATTGCCGAGCATCTTTGCAATGTTCTTGAAAAAGTTGCGGCTTGGAACAAAGAAATTCCTGGAAGCACAGAAGTTGAATGCGGAAACTACAAAGACCATGACTTGGAAGGTGCAAAAAAATTTGCTGCTCGCTGGGTCAAGGAAATCAGGGAAAAGGGCTGGAATTGCTACAAAAATTTATCGTAGTTTAGCTTAAAAAAATAATGCTAGAATGCGGCTAGGAAGCAATAGCTTTCAACGGTCTTTTTTATAAAAGTATTTTTCTAATTCGTTCATACTTTAGGAGAGTGCAATAAAAAACTTTGCCTAAAATAGCGTCAAGTTTTTTGTTCACAAGTTTGCGTTGCAAACTTCCTTTATCATGTGCAATTTCCGCTGGAAACTTGCGTTGCGAGTTCACTTTGTTGAGAGATTGCGTTAAAAAGTCAAATCGAAAGTTAAAGCTTTCTCATTGGCTTTTTATTGGAGAATTGATGAACCTGTTTCAAAAATTCAAGGAGACATTTTTTTCTGTCTTCCCGATTATGGTGATTGTTCTTTTGCTTTCGGTCACCGTTGCTCCTTTAAGCCTTAACATAATTGTAAGGTTTATTGTAGGAGGAATTCTTGTCGTTGTTGGGCTTACATTTTTTCTGCTTGGCGTTGACATTGGAATCCTTCCTATAGGTGAAAGGAGCGGCGCGGCTCTTACAAGTAAAAAGAATCTTGCCTTGCTTCTTTCTGCTTCATTTTTGATTGGCGTTATGGTTACAATTGCCGAGCCTGATGTTCAAGTTCTTGCGGATCAAATAAAAAGTCTTTCTTCAAATGTGAACAAATGGGGACTTGTTCTGGGCATTGCGCTTGGTGTAGGTTTTTTTATAACAATCGGACTTTGCAGAACTGTATTTTCTCTTAATCTTAGAACTGTTTTGATTGTTTCATACATTGTATTGTTTTCTCTTGCATTTGTGTGCCCAAAAGAACTTCAAGGCGCGGCGTTTGATGCGGGCGGAGCGACAACAGGACCTATGACAGTTCCGTTTATCATGGCTCTTGGAATGGGTGTTGCTTCTGTTCGTCATGCAGGTTCTTCAAAGGAAGGCGGAACAAGCGACAGTTCGTTTGGTCTTACGGGAATTGCAAGTATCGGACCTATTGCCGCAGTTTGTGTCTACGGAATGATTCTGAATCTTTCTGGCGCAGGCGCATCTTCTTCGGTTTCTAGTTCGGCGGAATCTTCTGCTGATAATCTTCAGGAAGGACTTTCAGTTTTTATTGAATATCTGCCGGAAGTTGTACGTGAAGTTTTTATGTCGATGCTTCCGCTTGTAATAATGTTTGCGGTTTTCCAGATTTTGCTTTTAAAGCTTCCTCCAGTTCAAATTAGAAAAGTTGCCCAGGGAATTTTGTATTGCTTTTTTGGACTAATTTTGTTCTTGGTTGGAGCGGACGGCGGATTTATGAGCGCAGGAAAAATGCTTGGCAGTGTTCTTGGGCAGGCGGCCTTTTCTAATGGTGGAATTTGGGTTGTGCTTATAATTTTAGTTTCGCTTTTGTTCGGGGCGATAACGGTTTGCGCGGAGCCGGCTGTTTGGGTTCTTACAGAGCAGGTTGAAAACGTAAGCGGCGGAAACATCAGAAGAAAAGTTATTCTTGCGACTCTTTCACTTGGAGTTGCGGCTTCAATCGCATTGTGTATGATCCGCATTTTGTATGGATTCAGCTTGTGGTACATTTTGATTCCGGGATATGCTGTTGCGCTTCTTTTGACTTTCTTTAGTCCTCCGCTTTTTATGGGAATCGCTTTTGATTCCGGAGGAGTTGCATCTGGTCCTATGACTAGCACGTTTATTCTTTCATTTACAATCGGCGCGGCTTCTGCAAGCGGAATCGATTCTGCTGCTGGAGCGTTCGGAGTGATTGCCCTTGTTGCCATGACTCCGCTGATTGCAATTCAGATTCTTGGAATAATTTTCAAGCTGAAGACAAGAAAAAAGGAGGTTAAGCAATGAGTGCATTTTATCTTTTGTTAGCTGAAGTTCCGCAGAATAAAGCCGAGCTTGTTTCTGATTCTGCTGTAAAGGCTGGAAGTTTTGGTGGAACTGTTTTGCGCGGAAAAGGAATTTCTTCAAGCGGACTTGCGGATGCTTTGGGACTTGGAGCAAAAACAAAGGACATTGTTCTTATTCTTGTTGAGCAGGAAAATAAAGAAAAAATTTTTTCAGCGGTTCAAGAAGCCTGCGAAAATGAAAAAAAAGATTTTGGTTATCTTTGCGCTTTGGAGTCGGACACAATGGTAAAAGCGGGAATTATAAAAGGAATGGAAGGCGACGCTATGTCAGAAGGAAAACAGACTTTAATTTCTGTAATTTTGAATAAGGGTTATGCAGATGACGCGATGGCTGCGGCAAGAAAAGCTGGAGCTGGCGGTGGAACTGTTATAAATGCAAGAGGAACCGCGCGCGAAGACGATGCTAAATTTTTTGGAATGCATATTGTTCCTGAAAAAGAAATGCTTATGATTATTGTAGATTCTGAAAAAAAAGATTCAGTTCTTGACGCGGTAAAAAATCTTGCTTGCTTACAGGAGCCTGGAAGCGGAATCGTTTTCTGTTCAACTGTAAATTCTTTTTCAACTCTTGGAAAAAAATAATGTCAAAGGAATTTGAGGCTGAAAATATTTCTTTAGGCAGTTGGGAAAAATATTTTAAAATCCAACTGTTTAAAGAAATTGACAGCACAAATTCCGAGCTTATCCGCCGCGGAAATGCAATGTCCCCTCTTTTGAATGAAGACGGCACTTTAACAGAAAACGGCGGAATTTTTAACAATACTCTTGTTGCTGCTGAATCCCAAACTTCCGGACATGGACGCTTGGGGCGTTTTTTTTATTCGCCGTCTTTGACTGGAGCGTATTTCAGTTTTTCAGTTGTAAAGGAAGGAGGCATAAAAAATCCTGCGATGTTCACGGTGACTTCTGCCGTTGGGGTTTGCCGCGCCATAAAAAAATTGTTTGGGGCAAGCTGCTCAATAAAATGGGTGAATGATATTTTTTGCTGCGGAAAAAAAGTCTGCGGAATTCTAACTGAAGGAATTGTAAACTCTTCAAAAGGAATTGTTGAAGCCGCTGTGGTTGGAATCGGCATAAATCTTGTTGTGAAAAATGATTTTCCAGAAGAGCTTCGCAAAAAAGCCGGCGGAATTTCTACTGCTGAATTCTTATCTGAAAAAAAAATAAGCAGTCAGAAATTGATATTTTGCTGCCTGGATGAAATAACAGAAATCTTAAATTCTGGTGAAAATATCATCCCCGAATATAAAAGTCTTTCTTTTTTGCTTGGAAAGGAACTGGATGTCTTGCCTGTGATTGGTCAGGAAAAATCATTTAAAGCAAAAGCCCTGGACATTACTGATGACGCAGGGCTTCTAGTTGAACTTGCTGACGGAACAAAAAAAGTTCTTCACTCCGGTGAAGTTACGCTTCATTCATTTTTAGGCTAAAACTTTTTTGCAAGCAGATTTTTCTGTGTTTCTGTATTGTACAAAGCCAAAACTTCAACAGCAAAATTATCTTCAAGATCGCGCTTGTAATTCTGAATTTTAGAAATGTAGTCAAGCGTAATCTGAGGTGTGCTGTTTTTTCTTACTTTGTTTGCTCCGGCATTGTACATTGCAAGTGCTGCGATTTCATTTCCTGCTGTGTTCAGGCAGAATCTTAAATGCGAAAGTCCGTAATGCGCGGAAGTCTTCGGATCGTAAAAATCAGATTCTTCTAACTTTGGAAAACTTGTGCTGTTAAGCTGGAAAAGTCCGCGGTCAATGCTTCCGTTTGTGTTTTTGTGCATTGCCGTTACTTTAAAGTTGCTTTCTGTGTGGGCGAGTGCAAACGCAAGTGAAAGAGGAATATTGAATTCTTCTGCTGACTGAAGCACTGCTTGCGCAACTTCGCGGCTGTTTACAACTCTTGAGTAGTACCATTCAACTGCGGCTCTGCTTTGAGGCTGCTTGTAAAGAACAAGTCCGGCATCATCTTTTTTTCTGTTTTCAATTACAAGCTCAGGATATTCCTTGTCAAAAAGCGATTCATAATTTACAGTCTGCTCCTGAAAGGCTTTTGATTTTGCATTTTCTGAAGCCACAGTATTTTCTACCGGCTTTTCCGCAGGGATAAAAACAAGAGTGCATACACAAAGAGCTACAAAAAACAGGCTGAAAGCTACAGTTCCTGAAAGAAGTTTGATAAAATCGTTGTGCTCATAATCCATGGTATATTCTCCATAAAAGTTGTTTTCCTCATGAAAATTTTAATAAATAAACAGGACTCATTCAACTTTTCCTTTATTTTGACAAAAAATAAAAAAATGTTCAAGAGAATTTACTGAAAAACTTTTGAAACTATTGCGTTATTTCGCAAATGATGATGTTTTGTTGAAGCTGAAAAAACTGCCGTCTCAAAGCTTTGCGATTTTCTCATCAGAAGCAAGAAGATTTTCATCTGTGCTGAAAAAAATATAATGACCGTGTTTTGCCTTTAATTCCGATATAAAAAAGTCCGGCTCAACATTTTCTGGAACTGAAAAGCCTATTACGTTTTCGCAGTCTTTTATTCTTCTTGCGCAATGCTTGAAACTTGCCGTGAAAATTTCTTTTTGCTCTTGAGTTGCAGAAGCATTTTCTGCGAAAGGAATTATTATTGCAAATGAATTTTTGTCTTCAAGTTTTTTTAGCCAGTCTCTGAATTCTGCAAGAAATTCTTCGTTTGCATTTTCTTCTGTGCCTGTGAGTTCTTGCGTAACGTTTATAGAATAAAGCGCATTTTCTTCTGGCTCGGAATTATTTTTGCAGCATTTTCCGTCTATGATTTTTTTGTTTTTTGTGTTGAGTTCAGTTCCGTTTAAAAAATAAATTTTGTTTTTTTCTGAATAAAATTTCGCTTCGATTTTCATTTTCTACCTTTAAATTTAAATCCGTATTTTTTTTGTTTTTCTTTGTACAAAACTGAGTCGGCATATTCAAGCAGGGAATTTATGTCGTAGCCACTTTGTCCGCCGAACGGAGCTGAGCCTATGCTTATTGAAAGCGTGAATGGTTCTCCTGAATTTTTGTTGTACTCATCGCAATAAACTTGAAGCCGTTCTTTTAGCTTTGAAAAATTTTCTTGATTGAGTCCGGCTGCAAGTATTGCAAATTCATCTCCTCCAAGACGCGCGATTGCATCTGACGAGCGGAATGTTTTCTTTAAAAGCGCGGCTTCATTTTTTATGGCTCTGTCTCCTGCGGCGTGTCCGTGCGTGTCGTTTATTTTTTTCAGTCCGTCAATATCGCCAAAAAGAACAAGTCCGCTTTGTCCGCTGTTCATGGCGGTTTCAAGAATTCTTGAGCTTATGGAAATAAATCCGCGTCTGTTTAAAAGTCCTGTAAGCTCGTCCGTAACAGAAACTGCGCAGATTTTGTTGTAGTCTTTTTCGAGTTTCTTGAGTTTGTTTTTTGCCTGGCTGAAAGTAACTGCGTTTGCGATGCTGGATGAAATCATTTTGCAAACCATCGAATAAATGGAAGAATCGTAATCACCCGGTCTGTAAATTATGTAGCCGTAAATCAGCGAATTGTTGAACAAACTACAAACATACATTCCATCCATCGAAGAAAAAAAATCATCTGGGAGTATTTTTGATTTTGGATCAAAATAAATTTTTTCCTCATTGTGGCTGAGTATAAAATTGTTTTGCTTGTCAAATGCTGAAAAAATATAGGTTTTGTCCGGGAACTTGAAAAAGTCAAAACGTTCAGTTAAAACTGGAGATTCAAAAAGGCAGATTGCAGCTGCTGTTATTCCGTAAGAAATCAAGTCGCTGTTTATTCTTTGCCGCAAAGTGTCCAGTGTGATTTCAGCTTGCAAAGTTGAGTATTGCTGAATAATCTGAATAAAATTATTTCTGTTTGCATACCATTTGTTCAGTCCAAAATCCATTATGTTTTTTACGGAAGCTTCAATTTTGTTTCCCTTGACTCCGATTCCAACGCCGGTTGTGTCTTTTAGTGAAATGCATCCGCAAGTCTGCCTGAAAATTGGATACGAGCTTATTGCTTTTTTTATTGAAGTGTTTTCGCCGTTTATTATTTTGCACAAAAGTTTTGCCGCGGCTTCGGTTTGCTTTTCCACATTTTGATTTATAGATGTAAGCGACGGAGTTATGCAAGCTGCTCTGATTTCGTCATCAAAACCAGTAACTGTTACTTCCTGCGGAATTTTTACATCGTACATTTTCAGGACATCGAGGCAGGCAAAAGCCATTTCATCATTTAGCGCGACAATTGCTTCAAAGTCAAATTTACCTTTTCTTTCTCTGTATTCCCTTATAGCGGAAGTTGCTGTGTCGTAAGTGAATCCACCGTAAATTTTTTTAGATTCGTCAAATTCAATTTTGTATTTTTTTAATGTCTGCCTGAAAGCGTTTTCACGTTCCTGTGCTTCCTGTGATTCGCCTTCCAAAGTCATAAGCGCGAAATTCTTTTTTTTGTGCGTCAAGATTAAATGCTCTACAAGCTGGCACATACTCCGTTTGCAGGAAATTGTTATGCTCGGAATGTCTTCAAATTCGCAGCCTACAGAAACAACCGGCAGCGGAGAAAATGATTTTAAGTACATCCGCAAATATTCAGTTGAAACGTTATTGAGCTGTGTGCAAGTTAAAAAAATCATTCCGTCAACATTGTTGGAATTTATGTGGGAGGCGACTGCGAGGTTCTGATATTCATAGTTGAAATTTACGGCATTCATTGTTCCGATCGGAAACACAACAAGCTCCGCATTATGTTTTTTTAGAAAATTTTGCGCACCCTCGAGTGCACGCTGTGTGTATTCTGTTTCAAGATAATCAACTATGATTGCAATTCTCTTCCTTAGATGCATAATATTATAATTATAGCAGATAATATTTCTGTAGGCAATAAAGATTTTTTGTGCTGATTTCACTTGGCAACTTTGAAATTTTCTTAAAAGTTGACTATCATTTTGTTTGACGTTATTATATCAGAATGAATGTAATCCTTGGTATTTCTGCTGCCGAAGGAATCGGAATTGGAAAAGCGTTTGTTCTTCCAGACGAGCAGGAACGAAAAATCCCCAAAAGAAAAATTTCAGCTCAGGAAGTTAATGTTGAATGGCAAAGACTGACTGACGCTTGCTCTCAGGTTCAAAAGGAATTTTCTGATTTTCTTTCGACCAAGGATATTACAAAGGATCAGCGTGAAGTTCTTGAAACTTACCAGCTTATGCTTTCAGATCCTGTTTTTATGAAAGAACTTCAGGATTTCTTTTCAAAAAAACTTCTTAATATAGAATATTCTTTGGATTTTAAAGTCAGGGAATATGCGGATATGCTTCGCAACAGCCACAATGGATATTTGGCGGAACGCGCTCAGGACATTGAAGATGTTTTTAACCGCGTCCTTGACATTTTGCTTGACTATCATCCGTTTGACATTTGGCTTGTTCCCGACGGTGCGGTTATTATCGGCCGCTCTATGAAAACCAGCGACACGGTGATTCTTGGAAAACGAAAAATTGCCGGGCTTGCTCTTACTGAAGGAAGCAGTGCGTGCCATGTAGCCATTCTTGCAAAAAGCTACGGAATTCCTGTTGTTGTTGGAATTGAAGACGCGGCGAATCTTGCGCAGAACGGAGAAACAATTGTTGTCGATGGAAATATCGGTGAGCTTATAATTCAGCCTGATGCGGCGACTTTGACAAGCGCAAACGCGAAAATTGTTTCCGAGCAAAAATACAGAGTAAACCTTCAGAAATTCAAGGACGTTCCTGCAAAAACAGAAGATGGAACTGTTTTTAAACTTTATGCGAACATCGGAACGCCGGAAGAAGCTCAGATTGCGTTGGATAACGGCGCGGATGGAATCGGACTTTTTAGAACAGAATTTCTTTTTATGAATTCCGCGCAAAAGTTCAGCAAGCAGTCTTCGTCTTCTTATACGAATTCAATGAGTGAGGATGCGCAGTTTGAAGCCTACAAGCGTGTTCTTCAAATAATGGGCGACAAGCCTGTTACAATAAGAACTCTTGATGCAGGCGGAGATAAAATTGTTGAAGGTTCTGACCTTCCTGCCGTTTCTGAAAAAAATCCGCTGATGGGATTGCGCGCAATAAGAATGTCGCTTTACTGTCCTTCAGTTTTTAGAACACAGTTGCGGGCTTTGTACCGTGCGAGCGTCTACGGAAATTTAAGAATTATGCTTCCGCTGATTACGGATGTTTCTCAAGTTGAAACTGCCCTTGGAATTGCAAAGGGAATACGCATTTCTTTAAAGGAAGACAACATTCCTTTTGATCCTGATGTTCCGATTGGAATAATGGTTGAAACCGCCGCTGCTGCAATTTGCGCGGACTGTCTTGCTCCATACTCGAAATTTTTTTCGCTTGGAACAAATGACTTGACCCAGTATGTTCTTGGCGTTGACCGTGAAAATCAAGCTGTGAATCCGCTGTACAATGAATTTAGCCTTGCCGTTTTGCGCATGATAAAAAATACAATTTTAAATGCTGAAAAGTTCAATATTCCTCTTTCTGTCTGCGGAGAAATGGCAGGCAACAAAGAAAGCGCAGTTGTTCTTGCCGGAATGGGCGTTAGAAATTTAAGCATGATTCCAAAACAAATTCCAGTTATAAAGGAAATGCTTTCTCATTTTTCAATAAAGGAACTTGAGAATCTTTCGAACCGTTCAGTATTTTAAAATTCAGGAAAACAAATGAAAAAAAATAAAAAGAAAAAGCCGGACTTTTCAAAACCAAAGCCAGAAAAAAAAGACGAGCTTGAGATTCGTCAGATAGAAGAAAAAGAAGATGAAGAAAATTCTTCCGTAAAAAAAGAAATTGAAAGCCGCAGAAAAGAACGCAGCCAGAAATTTTTCCCGGATAGAATATATAACAATCTTCCATTGATTGTAATTGCCGGCCGTCCTAATGTTGGAAAGTCAACTTTGTTCAATGCTCTTACTCATACAAAGCGCGCCATTACAGATCCAACTCCCGGCGTTACGCGCGACCCTGTTGAAGGAACTTGTTTTTTGTCGGGGCTTCCTGTTCACCTTATGGACACGGGTGGATATAAACTTACCCGGAATTTAAAATCCCGCGAAAGTGAAATGGACGATCTTGTTGTGGAAAAGACTGTCAGTATGTTTCAAAAGGCTGACAAGATTCTTTTGCTTCTTGACGCAACTGAAATAAATTCTGAAGACGAAGAACTGATTCATTTGCTCAGAAGTTATTCCGACAAATTGATTGTTGCCGTCAATAAAACTGAGGGCGGAAAAAACGAGCATCTTGCATACAACTACATGAAATATGGCTTTAAAGACATTTCACTTATTTCTGCGTTTCACGGCGACGGCTTGAATGTTCTTCAGGAAAAAATGATTGAAGGACTTGATTTTTCAAAAGTGACAGAAGGTTCAGAAGAAGAACGTCCAATACGTATTGCCATTCTTGGAAAACCTAACGTTGGAAAATCAACTTTGAGTAACGCTCTTACACATACAGAATCTTCTATTGTGAGCGACTATGCAGGAACAACCCGCGATGTTGTTGAAGGAAGTTTCCGCTACAATGGACATGATATTCAGATCTTGGACACTGCTGGAATCAGACGAAAATCCAAAGTCAAAGAAAATGTTGAATATTATTCCGTGAACCGCGCCATAAAAACTTTGGATGAATGCGACATTGCTTTTATTATGATTGATGCAGTTGAAGGCTTGGCAGAACAAGATAAAAAAATTACAGGGCTTGCGTTTGAAAGAGGCCGCGGTGTTGTTTTTATTTTGAACAAATGGGATTTGCTTGAAGACCAAGGAAACAAAACTGTAAAGAAAACAAAAGAATGGATTCAGACAATGTTTGGTCAGATGAACTGGGCACCGATTATTCCGTTGAGCGCAAAAAATCATGACGGAATAAAAAATCTAATGGATACAGCGTTGGAAATTTACAGTCAGCTTACACGCAAGGTTGATACTGCGTCTTTGAACACCGCGTTAAAAGACTGGCTGTTTAAATATCCGCCGCCAGCTACAAGGTCTATTCATTTTAAAATCCGCTACATGACTCAGACTAGCATTAATCCAGTGAACTTTTTGATTTTTGCAACCCGGCCAGACAATGTTCCTTTGACTTATGTTACTTATTTGAAAAATAGAATTCGCGAAGACTTGGGCTTTGATCATATTCCGGTTCAGATTGAAATGAAAGCCAGCCGTCAAAAGTGGAAGGATAGAACTGAAAAGAATGAAAAGGAACTCTGATGGCGCAATACAGCATCGGGCAAGTTGAAAAAATCACTGGAGTCAAGCAGCACGTTTTGCGTTACTGGGAAGAAACTGTTCCTGGGTTTGCCCCACGGAAAGATTATTCCGGCCGAAGAATTTATTCGCAGCGTGATGTAGAAATTGTTTTAAGACTGAAATATCTGATTTATGTAAAAAAATTTACGATTGAAGGTGCAAAAAATCAGATTATAGAAGATGCAGAAAATGTCCAAAACAATCCAGATGCCGTGATGGAAATCAGAAAAATTCGGGCAGATTTGAGCGAGCTTTTTTTTGAAATTCAAAAAGCCAAGAGGCAAGAGGAAAATTGATGGAAGAGAAAATTCAACTTAAGTGGTACGAAAAACGGCAGGGGATAAAACTTAAGGATAAAATAAAATCTGAACAGAGAAAAAAAGAATTTCTTGAAAAGCAGAATTTAAAGAAAAACAACGCTCCTGAAAAAAAACAGCTAAGCTCAAAAAGAATATATTCGATTCAAAAATCGAAATTTGTAAAGCCGTTAGAAGATTTGTTTTCCGCAGAAAATATTCCAGAAGATGCAAAAAAAATAATTGAAGACTTTGACAAAGTTATTGAGTCAACACATCCGCTTAATTCCAAGCAAAAGCTTTTGCTGCCAAGGCAAATCCGCAGCCTTAGCCATTTTCTTACGGATGAGCGTGGAGAGCGTCGGCTTGGCTACATGAACCAGACTGTTCTTTTAAGCGCGTATGTTCATTATTATACTTGGTGGAATCTTGTGCGGCTTGTGCGGCTTTTTTCAAATATTGATAAAAATTTTTTCGATGTAAAAGATTCTTCTGTTTTTCTTGATCTTGGCTCTGGACCTCTCACTGTTCCGCTTGCGCTTTTTTTGTCTCGTCCTGAACTTAGAAAAAAATGTATCACTTTTTACTGTCTTGACATTTCGCAACAGGCTTTGGCTTTTGGTGAAAATATTTTTCTTTCAGTTGCAGCACGTTTAAAATGCGAACCGTGGAAAATTGTCCGTGTGAAAGGCGAGCTTGGTTCAGCTTTAAAAGAAAAAGCTGATTTTGTTACAAGCGCAAATCTTTTCAATGAGCTTTGTGATGATTTTAAAAATCCGCCGGACTTTCTTGCAAAAAAATATACGGAACAAATTCTTTCATATTTAAAATTTGAAAATGAAAATGCGCGTTATATTATTGTAGAGCCAGGCGATCCTCGTTCGGCGCGGCTTGTAAGTTTGATGCGCGACAGTTTTATGCGGCGCGGATTTTTTCCAGTTTCCCCTTGCACGCATTTTTGCCAGTGTCCTATGGATGGAAAAAAAGGCGGCAAATGGTGCAACTATGCTTTTAAAACAGACAACGCTCCGACTGAATTGAAAAAACTTTCTGAAAAATCCGAGCTTCCAAAGGAAAGGGCTGTACTTTCTTTTGTTGCGTTCCAAAAATCAAAAGCTGGACAAATTGACGGATGCAACTGTTTTTCCGATGAAAGACCAGAATTTATTTCAATGCGGATAACAAGCGAGCTTATAAAACTTCCGGGCGGAAGAAGCGGATATTACGCTTGTTCAGAAAAAGGACTTTTGCTTGTTGTGACTACGCAGCAGTTTTTTAGCGGACAAAAAATCAGAGTGCTGAATCCACAAAAAAAACTCCTGATTGATTCAAAATCAGGAGCTTATATTTTGGAGCTTTAGTCTTTGTAAAGTTTTGCGAGTTTTTCTTTGTAAATATCTGCAACTCTGTAGCGCATCATTTCTTGCTTTGCGCTTAGTTCTACTCCGACTTCAAAAGGCTTTGTTATTACCGCGATTTTGTTTATTCGCTCAAAAGACTTGAATCCATTTTTTGCGCTGATTGATTCGAATACTTCGCCTTCAAGAAGTTTTTGAATCGCTTCAGTTTCTGCAAGTTCATCATAAGAGTTAAAATTGATTCCGTTTTCTGTCGCATAAGTTTCAATTGCATCTTGGTCTGGCAAAATAAGCGCCACAAGATATTTCTGGTCGATTCCTTTTTCGTTTGTTCCGAATACAACAGAAGTTGAAATGAATCTGGATTCGTTTATTTTTGCTTCAATTGGAAGCGGCTCAATGTTTTCTCCGCCTTGAAGAACTATTGTGTCTTTTTTTCGGCCTCTAAGCTGAATTTCATTGTTCACAGAAAGAATTGCAATGTCGCCAGTGTCAAACCAGCCGTCCACGGTCATAACTTTGTCGGTTAAATCCGGGCGTTTGTAGTAGCCTTGCATAACACAATCACCCTTTATCTGGAGAGTTCCCTTTTTGCATCTGCCGAGAATGATTCCGTCATCGTCAACAACTCTTACTTCCATTCCGCGCAAAGGAGTTCCGACATTTCCGAAAATCGGATCTGCAATCGGGCGGACGCTTATAATAGGAGAGGTTTCTGTAAGTCCGTAGCCTTCCTGAATGTTTACGCCGATTGCCCAGAAGAACGCGTCAACATTTTTAGGAAATGCTCCGCCGCCGGCAATTCCAGAGCGAAAATTTTTTCCAACCATTGCTCTGATTTTTCTAAAGACAAGCAAGTTTCCAAGAAGTTTGATTGGATAAAGAAGAAGCCACGGCCATACAAGAACCGGCCACCAAAAGCCAAGATAGTCTGGACTGAAGCGTGTGTTTTTTCTTCTTAATTTTCTGTCGATTTTGCTCCATAATAATGCTTCCGCAACGAAAAATCTGAAAAGCGCAAATGCGATTCCGCCGGTTTTTCTCATTTTGCGCCAGATTCCTTCGTAAACTGCTGACCAGACACGCGGAACAGCCGGCAAAAGATAAGGATCAAGTTTCTGCAAATCCTGAAGAAGAACACTTCCAATCGGCTTGCTGTAGCAAAGAGTTCCTCCTTGAGCAATGATTACATATTCAACTGCCCTTTGAAATGCGTGCCATACAGGAAGAACTAGCAAGGCGCGCTCGCCAGGATTTAAAAATATTCGCTCTGTAACTTCGTCAAGCTGGCATAAAATATTTCCGTGGCTTAGCATTACGCCTTTTGGAGTTCCTGTAGTTCCGCTTGTAAAAATTATTGTTGCAAGGTCGTCCGGTTTTCCTTTTTCAAGTTCCTGTTCAACTGCGTCTGGATGCTGCTTGCGCCATTCATGTCCTGATTTCTGCAAATCCCTGAACCAAAGGCAAGTAACTTTTTGCTTTTCGCAGTCTGATTTTGCGTCTTCTGAAACTTCCTCAAATGAAATTATTGTCTTGAGCGTTGGAATTGATTTTTTTATATTTAAAAGTTTTTTTACTTGCGTTTCGTTTTCAACAATTGTGATTTCAACTTCTGAAAAAGAAAGAATGTAAGCAAGGTCAGTTTCTGTTGCATCAAGACCGCGCGGTGTGTCTATTGCTCCGATTGAAAGAAGTCCGACGTCTGCCTGCTCCCATTCTTCGCGGTTGTCAGCAATGAGTCCGACTCTATCTCCTCGTTTTACGCCGATGTCCAAAAGCGCGCCGGCAAAGTCCATGGCATTTTCAAATAAATCGTGATAATTTGTTTCCTTGTATTCGCCCGACTTTGTTCTTGAAAGTTGCGCTGAAATTTCAGGCCACTGGATTGCGCTTTTTCTGACTAATTTTGGAAGTGTATCTCCGAATTTGTAATTCATATAGACCCGCTTGATTTTGTTTGATTTTCAGTAAGTTTAAGTGAAAAAAAAAAGAGTTACAATGAAAATTAAAGAAATTTGTATAAAAATTTTATGAAAAAGACAGAATTTTGTAATAAATAGTCGCAATTTTATATGTGTTATTTCTTCAACAATGCTAATAAATCTCGTTTTTTTTCCGAAAATCAACGTATGCCATCAAAACAGAATCTTTACAAAAAGCCCGATTACTGGTCTCAAAAAGCTTTCAGAGAAGGTTACCCTGCAAGAAGCGTTTATAAACTTCAGGAAATAGATGAAAAATTTGGAATGCTAAAAAAAAGTTCCATTATTCTTGATTTGGGGGCTGCTCCTGGAAGCTGGACGGTCTGGCTTTTAAGAAATATAAAGCAGTCTGGAAAAGTTGTTTCTGTAGATTTGAATCCTCTTTCAAAAGATGTCAAGGCTGAAAATCTTGTTTTTTTTCAGGGCGATTTGCTTAGCGAGGAAATTCGGAATCTTATAAAGGAGCAGGGGCCTTACGACTTGGTTGTTTGCGATGCCGCTCCTTTGACGACTGGAAACCGCACGATAGACACTTTGCGTTCAAAGGCGCTTGTTGAAATGGCGATTTGGTATGCGGGTGCAATGCTTAAGACTGGCGGAAATTTCTGCGTGAAAATTTTTCAAAACGGAGATCAGCAAAAGCTTCTTATGAAAATGCGCGAAATTTTTACTCAGGCAAAAGGATTCAAGCCGGAAGCCTGCCGCACAGAATCTTTTGAAACTTATTTAATCGGTTTGAACAAAAAAATTTAGAGGTTGCTATGAAAAAAAATAAAATTGAGTTTTCAGATGATGTGTGCTATAGTAAAACTCTAAAAATGAAATTATACTTAAAATTAACATTGACTTGTGCTTGTTCCATTGCAGGAATTGCGGCTTTTGTAACGGGAATTACATTCGGTGTTGTTCATTTTAAAAATTCAAGCGGTCAAGGCGGATTTGATTCAAATACTTCATCTCATATTTCAACTGAAATTTTTTCCGGCGAAGACATTCCGGTTCAGCCTGAATATAACGACAGCGGACTTTCATATATTTCATACCGCGTGAAAAAAGGCGACATGATTGGCTTTATTGCGGACGAATTCGGTGTTACTCAGGACACAATAATCAGCGTAAATAACATTCATGCTTCGCGCTTGATTCAGATTGGCCAGTATTTGAAAATTCCTTCAATGCCGGGAATTCTTTACGCGGTAAGGGAAGATGGCGAAACTGTTGAATCGATTTCCAAAAAATACAATGTTGACGCTCAAAAATGTTCTTCTGTAAACAACCTTGGACTTTCTGAAAAACTTTCAGCTGGAAAATCGCTTTTTGTGCCTTATGCGGAGCTTGACTGGGTTACCCGGCAGGAAATCAACGGTGATCTGTTTACAAAGCCACTTAAGACTCGCTTTTATTATTCTTCGATGTTTGGTTGGCGCACAAGTCCTTTTGACAGTTCAAAGAGAACGTTTCACGGCGGAATCGACATGGCATGCGCAAAGGGAACTCCTATTTATGCGGCTCTTCCAGGAGTAGTTTCTGTTTGCGGAGATAATGCAATATATGGAAAATATGTGATTGTTTCGCATCATTCAGGTTATAAAACTCTTTACGGACACATGAATGAAATTCTTGTAAGAAAAGGTCAGTTTGTTGACACAAATACAAGGGTCGGCAGAGTTGGAAGCACTGGAATGAGCACGGGGCCGCATTTGCATTTTACAGTTTACAAAAACGGCCGCTCAATAAATCCTGCGAATTTGTGGAAATAAGAAAGTTTTAAAGTTTGTTTTGATTTAAAAATTTTTCCAATCAGCTTTTATATGCTTATGTTCTGTAAATTTATACTGCTGTAATTCAGTTTACAAATATTTTATTAAATTATATAATTCGAGCTATGGCAGATTTGCTTTCAGATATACAATTCAATGAATTTAGAAAACTCATTTACGATGCAAGCGGCATAACTTTTTCAGAAACAAATCGTTCGATTCTTGACAGCAGATTAAAGGAACGTCTGCGTGAAAAAAATCTGACAGATCCTCAGGAGTATTACCGTTTGATAACCAGCGATAAGGAAGAATTCAAAGTTTTCCTTGACAGTATCACAACGAATCTTACAAGATTTTTCAGAAACCAGCCGCATTTTGATGCTCTTATAAATTATGTAATCCCTCATGTTATTGAAGATAAAAAACAAACCATCGGGGACTTTAAAATCAGAATTTGGAGCGCGGGATGTTCAACCGGCGAAGAGCCTTACACTTTGGCGATGCTTCTAAAGGACAAGCTTCCAGCTCCTTATACATTTGAAATCATTGCTTCCGACATTTCCCTTAAATCACTGATGACAGCGCAAAAAGGTTTTTATCCGGATTCCCGCATTTCAGGAATTCCGCAGAATTACCTTGCTTCGTATTTTACAAGGGTTGAAGGCGGCTATCAGATTAAGCCTGAGCTTATGAAGACAATCCGCTTTGACTACCATAATTTGCGTTTTGACATGGGCGCAAGAAATTTTGACATTGTTTTTTGCCGAAACGTTCTCATTTACTTCGACGAGGCGGCGCAGAAAATAACAATTGATAATTTCTGGAAGTCAATGGCGCGTCATTCCTATCTTTTTATCGGACATTCTGAAAGCCTTTTTGGAATGGACACAAAATTTGAATTCTTAAAAACACCGTGGGCTTGCCTTTATCAAAAAAATGAAAAATAAGCCCGCTTTTCTATTGCGGAGATTTTGTGATGGACAATATTGAAGTACTTGTTTGCGATGATTCAGCGTTGATGCGAAATCTTATTTCAAGAATTGTAGACGAAACCGAAGGCATGAATGTTTGCGGAACTGCAATGAACGGAAAATTCGCGCTTCAGAAAATTCCGTTTCTTAAGCCGGATTTGATTCTTCTTGACATAGAAATGCCTGAAATGACAGGTGTTCAGTTTTTGGAAGAACGCAAGAAACGCGGCATGGACATTCCTGTTGTAATCCTTTCTTCTATAGCGACAAAAGGCGCGGCTGTAACAATGCAGTGCCTGGAGCTTGGAGCAAGTGACTTTATCACAAAACCGTCCGGCTCAATTTCAAGCAATATCGCATCAGTTTCAAGCGCGATTATCGAAAAAATTGCTTCTTACGGTGGAAAATATGCCCGCAAAAACGGAAAAAATATTCCGTTAACAGAAACTTTTGTAAAGCAGGCAAAGCTCCGTGAGGCTGAGGCCGCTGCAAAAAAAGAAGGCATTATAGATAAAATTGCTCCGGCGGCTTTGTCGCAGGAAACTTTTTCTCCAGTTTTATTTACTTCAAAAAGAAAAGAGCCGGAAGTCATTGTTCCGTTAAGAGAGCCAGGCAGAATTGAAGTTGTTGCCATTGGAATTTCTACCGGCGGGCCTAACGCGCTTAGAGAAGTTTTTGCGCATCTTGATCCTAAGTTTTCACGTCCGATTCTTGTTGTTCAGCACATGCCGGCGGGTTTTACAAAGGAATTTGCCGCGAGCCTGGATAAAATTTGTCCGCTTTCAGTAAAAGAGGCGGAAGACAGAGATGAAATTCATCCTGGGCAGATTTATATTGCGCCCGGGAACTTTCATATTGTTGTGGAAAAATCAACTTTGTGCAATGTAATCCGGCTTTCCAGCGCAGATCTTCGCAATGGACACAGACCTTCTGCGGACTGGCTTTTTGAATCCGTGGCGAAAATTTACCAGAACAGGGCGCTTGGAGTTATAATGACTGGAATGGGTCGTGATGGAGCGGTTCAGCTTGCGGAAATGAGAAAACAGGGAGCTTGGACTTTGGGACAGGACGAAGAATCATCGGTTGTTTATGGAATGCCTCGTGTTGCTTATGAGCTTGGAGCTGTCCAAAAGCAGGTTTCGTTGGAAAACATGGCAAACGAAATGAACACTCTTGTAAGGGAACACGGAAAATAATAAGCCGGCTTTTATGGCTTGTTGATTAGACTGAATGTTGAGTTTTATATTTTTGTCATCTTCAGCCAAAATAATATGTCATCTTAGGGGCTAGAGCCGAAAATCTGTTTAACTCTAAAAAAATGACAGTTGTAATTAAAAAAAATTGCTTTACCAGCGTCCGCTTGCGCCGCCGCCGCCAAAACTTCCTCCTCCGCCTTTTCTAAAACTGTCTGAATTTCTTCTGCCTGAACTTCCGCCGCCAAAAATAAAAGGTAAAATCCAGAGATTTTTTCCGCGCCCAAATATTATAAAAATAAGCACTACAAAAAAGACAAACGCAAGAACAGAAAAAGGATTTTCTTCTTCGTCTTCTTCCGCAGAATTTTCAGCTTGGGACTGATTTTCTGTCATTTTTTCGTCGCTTGTTAAAACTGAAGCAATGGCTTTGATTCCGCTTTCGATTCCTTCAAAATATTTTTCCTGCTTAAACAGCGGGGTGATCTTGTTGCGGATTATACGTGCGCAAACTGCGTCTGTAAGAATTCCCTCTGCGCCGTAGCCGGTTTCAATTCTTACTTCGCGCTCTTTCATGGCGACTGTTAGCAGAACTCCGTTGTCAGTTCCTTTTTGACCAAGCTTGTATTGTTCCGCGTGCTTCATGCTGAATGACTCGATGTCTTCGCCGTCCAAGTTTTTTACAATAATAACCGCAATCTGAATTCCTGTGCGCTCGTCCAAATTTGCAATGAAGGATTCAAGCTGCCTTAGTTCCGCTTTTGAAAAAATTCCCGCGTTGTCTAAAACCGGCTTATACATTCCGTCGGCTTCATTGTTAAAAGCCGCGCTGTTCTGTTCCCCTTTGCTTTTTGCGGAAAATGACAGAAATGCTACAATGAAAAATGTGAGGACAAGAATCCAAATGAAATTTTTGTTCTGCTTGCTTCCGCCGAAAAAAGATGCGCTCATTTTTTAGCTTCCGAATTAAAACGAAACTTCCGGGGCTTTTGCGGCTTTTTCTTCCGAGCGGAAATAAGCTTTCTTTGTAAAGCCGAACATTTTCGCTGTTAGAACGCCGGGAAATTTTTGAATTGACTTGTTGTATTCGCTTACAGCATCATTGTATCTTTTTCGTTCCGTGGAAATTCTGTTTTCAATTCCTTCAAGCTGGCTTTGCAAATCAAGAAAATTTTCGTTTGCCTTGAGTTCCGGATAGCTTTCCGTTAGTGCAAGAAGCCGTCCGATGCTTGCAGAAAAAGTGTTCTGTTCAGCCTGAAACTGTGCGAATTTTTCAGGATCATCGGTTATGTCAACATTTACAGTTCCGCCAAGCTTTGACCGCGATTCAGCAATTTGTGTGAAAACGCTTTCTTCATGCGAAGCGTAGCCTTTTACAGTCGCCACAAGATTTGGAACTAAGTCAGAGCGTTTCTGATATTGATTTTCTACGTTTGCCCACTGCTGCTCAACTGCTTCACGCTTGTCGATGAGTCCGTTGTATCCGCAGCTTGAAAATGCAAAAAGGCACAAAAAAACTGCCGCCAAAGTGTAAAAAGTTTTTCTCATAATATAGAAAACTACGCAAAAAACCCTTTTTGGTCAAGTTTAACAATTTCTTTTTTTACGATATTGAATTTTTTACCATTTGAAAGTATCTTTATAAGAGCGTGTTTTTACGACTTTTTATTTCACGGTACGAGGTTTGCTATGGCAACAATGAAATATGATTTTTCAGTTGAAAACTTGGGAGAATGCAAGGTAAAGTCTCCTATTGAACTTTCTTTGGAGCACGGAAATTTCCGCGCCGCTTATGTTACAGACAATTCTTATGTTCGCCGCCAGGTGAATGTTTATAAAGGTGCTGAAGAAGATTGCGATGACAAAGCCAAGTTCATGGAAAAAGCAGGTCCTCGTGAATATATTTACTTTAACCCGACTCACGTTACTGCTGGAATCTGCACTTGCGGAGGTCTTTGCCCTGGACTTAACGATGTAATCCGCGCTGTTGTCCGCTGCCTTTGGAACCGCTACGGTGTGCGCAGAATCAAAGGAATTCAGTTTGGATATAAAGGATTCTTTGCAGAGCAGGGATATGACACAATCGACCTTAACCCGGATAATGTAGACGCAATCCATAAAATCGGCGGAACTTTCCTTGGAACTTCACGCGGAGGCGGAGACAGAACTTCTGACATTGTAGATTCCATTGAGCGCATGGGAATCAACATGATGTTTATCATTGGTGGAGACGGAACCCAGAGAGGCGCGCTTGATATTGCAAACGAAATCGACCGCCGCGGACTTAAGATTTCAGTTGTGGGAATTCCAAAGACTGTAGACAATGACCTTCAGTTTATTGACCGCTCTTTCGGATTTGAAACTGCTGTTCAGAAGGCTACTCAGGCTGTAAATTCAATCCACATGGAAGCGCATTCGCAGATTAACGGAATCGGTCTTGTAAAGCTTATGGGACGCGAATCCGGATTCATTGCGACTGCGACTGCCCTTGCAAGCCACGAAGCTAACTTCTGCCTTATTCCTGAAGTTCCTTTTGACTTGGATGGACCGAACGGCTTGCTTGCTCATATTGAAGACCGCTTGAACGAACGCCATCACGCTGTAATCGTTGTTGCGGAGGGAGCCGGACAGGAGCTTTTGACTTCTACAAATCAGACTGATGCTTCCGGAAACAAAAAACTTGCGGACATTGGTGTTTATCTTCGCGACAGAATCACTGAATATTTTGCTTCAAAGAAAATCCATATCAACCTTAAATACATTGACCCTGGATACGAAGTGCGTGCGGCTGTTACAACTGCAAACGATTCTATCTACTGCGAGCGCCTTGGAAACAATGCGGTTCATGCGGCTATGGCAGGAAAAACAAAGATTGTTATTGGACTTGTGCATGATAAATATGTTCATATTCCGATTTCAATGGCAACTTTGAAGAGAAACATTGTTGACCCGGAAAGTTCACTTTGGCGCGACTGTCTGGATGCAACTTTGCAGCCTGTATATATGGTTAACAATATCAACACTGTTGTAGAAAAGCTCAAGAAAGACGCTGACGAGGCAGAAGCAAAAGCACTTGCCCGCCTTGAAAAAGTCAACGGAATGAAAAACAGCTAAATTAAAATATTTTGCTGAATAAACGGGCTGACCTGCCGAGATTTAAAAGTCTTGTGCGGCAGCTCATTTTTTTTGACTTGCATAGAATAATATGCTATAAATTAAGAAGATTTTGTTTTCAGAATCTAAGGAGAACCACTATGGTAAAGAAAATAAAGCAGTTTGCTGCATTGGCAATGGCTTGCACTTTTGCGGCTTCCGGACTTTTTGCGATTGATTACAAGCAGATTACTGTAAAAGATGTTAACGGAGTTTCTGTTACAATCGATATTCCGTCGGATGTTTTTAGTTTGGTTGAAGGAAGAGAATCCGAAATCAATGATGCGTTGACTAAATACAAGGTTGATGCTTCTGATATTCGCAAAGCGGAAAAAGCTGTAAAAGATGCCTATGCAAGTATCAAAGATTACATTCCGACAGACTCTCCATTTACTGTTGCAGAAAATGGACTTAACGACTTTTGCGATGACCTTGCGGATGTTATTCCGAACTCGCAGACTCAGCAGAATGTTTATGCGGAAGCCTGGATTGGAAAGCTTTTCCCGGGATTCCATTTTGGTGCTGGTGTAAATGCAGGCGTTTCTGCGCTTGATGTTTCTACGCTTAAAGATGCTGCCCTTGCGCTTGGTGTTGATGACGTAAAAGATATAAATGACACGCTTGTTTTCCCGACAATCACTGTTGACGCGCGTCTTGGCGGAATAATTCTTCCGTTTGATATTGGCGTTACTGCAATGTCAATTGACACTTCAAAGATGGATTCAGTTGACAAAGCTATTGATCCTGTTGCAATCGACTTCTTTACTCTTGGAGCAGACATCCGCTATGCGATTTTTCAGGGCGGATTCATGCGTCCAAAATGGTCAGTTGGAGCTGGATTCTATTACACAAAGGGCGGAGTTGATGTAGATGATGACACTGCAAAAGCCAGCCTTGACTTTAAGTCTACAACATTCATGGTAAATACACAGGCTTCTATCAAGTTGCTTTGCCTTGTTCCGTTCATTGGAGGACGCGCCTTGTTCTCAAAAACTTCTGTTGACTGGAAGGTAAATGCTGACTGGGCAAGCATCATTGCAAAAGAAGGTGATAATTATTATGATGGTGTTGCAGACGCATTAAAATGGGGAATTCTTCCTAGCTCGTTCAGCGGAAGCTCTTCTGGATTTTCTGTTTATCCGCAGGTGTTTGGAGGAATCGGGCTTGACCTTCTGTTCCTGAACCTTACTGTAAGCGGAAGCTACGACATTGCCTCAAAGATTCCTTCTGCGGCGGTCAGCGTTCGTGTTGCTTGGTAATTAGATTGTAAATAGAGGTAATAAAGAAAAAAAGGGGCTTCCTTGGTTGGGAAGCCTCTTTTTATGTCTATGCGTCAGCATAATGGCACGTAGATTAATTGGCTTGATAGTATGCTTATCATTATAATGATACTGTGTTTCTCATTATAATGTATGGAAGCTATGCATTACGTTGTATAGCTCAGATACATTATGTTGAGTGAAACAACTCCAAGCTATTTTTTCTGTTTCTTAAATGTCTGGATTCCTTCAATAACAAGAATTACTGCAAGAACCGCCATTGCTGCTGCGAATAAAAGCTGGAACCAGTTTCCCCAGACAAGAGCTCCCTGCACGCCTTGAATCATTGCCGCAATCTTTTTGTATACAGTAAGAACAAGGCTTGTTAAAGTAGCCGCAAGCATAAATGCCATTGGAATAAAGAACATCTTGTTGTTTTTTCCTGCCTGACCGAGCCAAGCTGCAACCGCCATAAGCGCAAGTCCTGCCAAAAGCTGGTTTGCCGCACCAAAAAGTCCCCAAATCTGGCTGAGCTTAAGTCCGCCCAGAACGCTTCCGATTACAACCATTGAGATTGTTCCGAAGAACGGATTTGCAAGAACTTTGCGGATTCCCTTTGCGTCTTTCCAAGAAAATTCTCCGTCTTTAAGGAAAAGCTCGCTGAACATAAATCGGCTAAGTCTTGTTCCTGTGTCGAGCGAAGTAAGGGCGAATACAGAAACCGCAAGTGTAAGAAGAGCGTTTATCGTGTTGTAAATTCCGCTTCCTTCTTTACCAAAAAGTGTCGCGATTCCAGCACCGAATGCTGCGGATGGTGAGCCGAATTTTCCTTGTTTCCACTGGCTCCAGATAACGCCTACAGAAATAAGTGCGATTATTCCAAGCGCGGATTCAATAAGCATCGAGCCGTATCCGATTGCCTTTGCGTTTTTTTCGTTGTCAAGTTGCTTTGAGGTTGTTCCTGTTGCAATCAGCGAGTGGAATCCAGAGCAGGCGCCGCAAGCTACTGTTATGAAAAGCGTTGGGAAAAGGAATCCTGCCTGTGTCTTCCAGCCTGTGAATGCCGGAATTGAAAATTCGATTGCAGAGCTTCCTTTAAACGCATTGACTAAAATTCCTGCAAGTGCAACAAGCATCATGGCGTAAAGCAAAAAGCTTGAAAGGTAGTCGCGCGGCTGAAGCATAATCCACACTGGAACAAGAGAAGCTACCGCTATGTAAACTCCTACAAAAACAATCCAGGCGTTGCGGCTCATTGCGAATCCCACGTTGAGACCGATTATTGTAACAATCACAATTCCGATTATTCCAAGGATTGTAGCCGGAAGCGTTTTTAGTCCGCATTTGTTTGTTATGATTCCGTAGATAACGGCAAGCACAATGAATAAAATTGAAATCATTGCTGTCGTCTGGTTGTTTGTCGGATTTGAAACAAGCCCGAACATTACTGGGCTTCCTGCCACGGTAAAGAAGGTTCCTGCAACAACGTTTACAAACGAGGCGATTACAAGGATAAGAACAAGAAGCGCAAAAATAATAAAGAGCTTTTTTGCCTTTGCTCCCATTGTGTCGTTTATGATTTCGCCTACGGATTTTCCCTTGTGCCTTATAGATGCAAACAGCGAGCCAAAGTCCTGGACTCCGCCAAAGAAAATTCCTCCGATTATGCACCACAAAAATACTGGAACCCATCCGAAAACTGCCGCCTGTATAGGTCCGTTGATTGGTCCTGCCCCTGCTATGGAAGAGTAGTGGTGTCCCATGAGAACTGCCGGTTTTGCAGCCACGTAGTCAATTCCGTCAGGTGTTTCCTTTGCCGGTGTTTTTTTCGCCGGATCAATTCCCCATTGCTTTGCAAGCCACGAACCGTAAAAAACGTATCCGCAGAAAAGCAGAACAAGCGCCGCTAAAATAATCAGTAAAGCAGCCATCTCTTTTGCCTCCAAAAAAAATATAAATGTGAATGAGTTTTGAATCTCACTCAAAATTTGCTTAAAAAGCTACAGTGGCATTTTTGAAAAAATACTGCGCAGATTTTTTCCGTGCCAGTTGAACCAAGTTTTTCCTGCTGAAACGTCGTAGACAATCAGACTGAAGTTGCTCCAGCCAAAAAATGAAAAGTTGTACGACTTGTGCAGCTTGATTTTTTTTGCTCCCTTGGCTGCATCTTTTTCAACTGAGCTGGCTATGACAATCAGGCTTATGTCTGAATTTTTGTGTCCGTAAAAAGGCTTTACTTTTGAAAGTCCGTCTGACCATGCCGCGCTGGAAAGTTCCTTGAGCTTTTTCAATGAAAGGTTTTCTTCAACTGCAAAATAGACATATTCATTTGAATCCACTTCCGCGATTCTTGCCGTCTTTGTTAGAAAATAATGTTCCTCGTGCGAGTGGAATTCCGCAGTTGCGCAAAAATCTTTGCATGGATTTCTTGAAACATCGTAGTATTTTTTATATGAAAGCAAAACATTTTCAAGGCAGCTTTCCTCTGTCAATTCTGAAGCCTCGTTAAAGAAATTTCAGTATTTATTATATAGCGGCTTGTAAAATGTTGCAACAAATTTTTAACTTTTTACTTTTCAAAACATTTAATATAGTTTAATATTATTTAAGTTTTTTCTTGATTTCTGGGGTTACAAATTAAAAAATCAAGAAACAGGGGTTGTTTATATGGAATACAGTATTAAAAATGCTTATTGTAAACGTGTTTGGGATGACATTTCTGTGCGCTATGCAGATCAGGGTCATTTTCTTCAGGCTGCTGGACTTGTTCTTGAAGCAATTTCTCCTGCGGTAGACAAAATGCCTGAGCTGGAGCAGTATGCTGTTCTTGAGCGTTTCGTTGAGCCAGAGAGAATTGTAATGTTCCGTGTTCCTTGGACTGACGATGCAGGAAAACCTCACGTAAACCGCGGATTCCGTGTTCAGTTTAACAGCGCAATCGGACCTTATAAAGGAGGTTTGCGTTTTTCTCCGGAAGTAGGACTTGATGTTTTGAAATTCCTCGGATTTGAGCAGGTTCTTAAGAATTCCCTTACAACTCTTCCAATGGGCGGCGGAAAAGGCGGTTCAGACTTTGATGGCCACGGAAAATCAGACGCTGAAATCATGAGATTCTGCCAGTCATTTATCACAGAGCTTTATCGTCATATTGGCGCAGACACAGATGTTCCAGCTGGAGACAAAGGTGTAGGCGGAAAAGAAGTTGCTTATATGTTCGGCCAGTATAAGAGAATTACAAACCAGTACACTGGAGTTCTTACAGGAAAAGGACTTTCATTCGGCGGTTCTCTTGCCCGCACAGAAGCTACAGGCTACGGACTTATCTACTTTGTTGAATGTATGCTTGCAAAAAAAGGCCAGGACTTCAAAGGAAAGACAGCTATTATTTCTGGAGATGGAAACGTTGCCCAGTACGCTGCTGAAAAACTTCTTCAACTCGGCGGAAAGCCAATCACTTTGTCTGATTCAACTGGCTATATTCTTGATGAAGAAGGAATCACTGCGGAAAAACTTGCCTATGTAAAGGAATTCCGCGCACGCAAAGAAAAAGTAGACGCTTATGTAAAGAAATATCCTAACGCAAAATTCTTCAAAGGCGAAAAACCTTGGGGCGTAAAAGCTGACCTTGCATTGCCTTGCGCAACTCAGGATGAAATTTACCTTGAGGATGCAAAGAAACTTGTTGCAAACGGATGTATGCTCGTTGCAGAAGGCGCAAATATGCCTACACGCGCGGAAGCTATCAAGTATCTTCAGGAAAATAAAGTTATGTTCGCTCCTGGAAAAGCTGCAAATGCCGGCGGTGTTGCGGTTTCCGGACTTGAAATGAGCCAGAACTCAGAGCGTCTTTCTTGGACATTTGAAGAAGTTGACTCTAAACTCAAGCAGATTATGACAAACATCCACGACAACGCTTACGAAACTGCAAAGAAATATGCTACAGAAGGCGACTATGTTGCCGGTGCTAACATTGCAGGATTTGTAAAAGTTGCAAACGCAATGGTTGCCCAGGGATTGGTTTAATCACTGATTTCTAGTTAGCTATTCAAAGGCTGCCCTTTAGGCTGAATTTATTTAGCTTAAAGGGCAGTTTTTTTAGCAGTTTTTTATGCGGGGAAAGTTTGATTTTTCGCAAAGTTTTTCAATTTCCTGCCATTTTTTTTCTTTTATGAGATTTTCGGGGCACATCCAGCTTCCGCCAACCGCGCCTACATTTTTGCATGAAAGATAACTTGAAAAATTTTCAGCATTTATTCCTCCGGTCGGGATGAACATTGTTTGCGGAAAAGGTCCTGCCAGCGACTTTAGGAATTTTGTTCCGCCCATTACTTCCGCAGGGAAAAACTTTAAAAAATTCAGTCCGGCTTCTATTGCCTGCTCAATTTCGCCCGGCGTGCAAACTCCAGGAAAAAACGGAACTTCATGCTCAACGCACCACTTTACTGTTTTTGGATTGAATCCCGGGGAAACAAGAAAATCCGCTCCGGCATTCTGCGCTTTTTGTGCGAGGCTTGTGTTTATTACTGTTCCGGCTCCAACAAGAATATTCGGAAACTCTTTTTTTATTGATTCTATGCAGCAAGCGATTTTTTTTAGCCCTGTTTCGCCATCGTTTGTCCTGAAAGTTATTTCGACAGCTTTCATTCCGCCGTTTGTGAGCGCGCGTGCAAGTTTTATTGCGTCTTCTTTTTCCTGTACTTTTGCAACTGGAATGATTTTTGCGTTTTTGATTTTTTCTGCGGTTTGTTCAAACATAAAATAAGTATTGCATAAAAAAAACTGGTGCGCAAGAAAATTTACTGGAAACGTTATTATTTTTGTAAGAAAATTACAAAGAATTTATAAAAAAAGTTTGACAAATTGAATCGACACGTGTATACTTTTTCGTGTTGAGCAACCGATTTTTCTTGTTTTATAAGAATTGTTGGTGTAAACTTTAAACATTGCAAAGTTTTTGGATTTGCATTGTTTAATAAAATAGTTTGGAAACGTTTTTATGGAAAGGTCCGCTTCTGTTGTTACAATTTCGGATATTGCCCAGGAACTTGGAGTTTCAAAGTCAACAGTGTCCCGAGTTATAAACTGCAAGGGGCGGATTGGCGCGGAAACCCGGCGGCGTGTAATGGAAAAAGTTCAGTCGTGCAACTATGTTCCTAATCCGATGGCAAAAGGGCTTGTTTTGCGGCAGACTTTCAATATTGGCGTTGTGATTCCAAAGAATGAAGAGGACAATCCGTTTTTTCAGAATTGCCTCGTTGGAATTTCTGAATCTGTTTACAAGGCTGGCTATGATGCTCTGATTGTTGTTCAGGGCGGCGGAGACATTACTCCGTTAAGGCGGCTTGTTATAAATAGGAAAGTTGACGGCATTATTTTGACTCGTCTTGAAGAAAAAGATGAATCTGTGGACTTCTTGAAAAAAGAAGGGATTCCGTTTATTGTAATGGGCACGCCCGATGACAATGAGTTTTGCCATGTTGGAAGCGACCAGATTTCTGGCTGCTACGAAATGACAAAGTTTATGATAAGCCGCGGATGTGAAAAAGTTGCGGTTCTTGCGGGCGACAACAAAAACAGCGTGAACACTTTCCGATTTGAAGGATTTAAGAGAGGCTTTGCTTCTTCTGGAATTTCCTTGGACGGCAGTGTTGTTCATTGGAATTTGGAAAATCAGAAGGATGTTTTTTCAATCTTGCCGGATATTATGAAAAAAAATCCGCAGTGCCTTGTATGTATGGATGACATTATCTGCGTATATGTGCTTAAATGGCTCAAGCAGAATGACTATGAAGTGCCGGCGGACATTCAGGTGATTTCGTTTTACGACAGCCAGGTTTTGGAGAACAATACACCTCCGATTACGGCTTTGAATGTAAATGTTTCAAATCTCACAAAGAAGGCAGGAAATCTTCTTGTGGATATTATAGAAGGAAAAAAAGTTCCAAGCCACACAAAAGTCGGCTACGAGCTTAGAATAAGGGAATCTTTCCGCTGATTTGCGGTTGGAATATAAAAGCTTCATTGTTTTATAATTAGGAGGACAAAATGAAGAAAGGTATTATTGCAGCTGTGGCTGTAGTATCTGTAGGTTTGCTCGCATTTACAGGATGCAGCAAGAAAGCTAAAAAATCTGAAAAAATAACTCTTACTGTATGGGAGTCTCTTTTAGGACCAGATGAATTCATTAAACAGGCTGGAGCTAAATACACAGAGTCCCATCCGAATGTAGAAATCAAGTTCGTAAACGTAGAGCTTGGAGATTCAACAGGACAGATTTCTCTTGACGGACCTGCTGGAGTTGGCGCAGACCTTTTTGCTGCTCCACATGATAAGCTTGGCGAACTTGTTAACGGCGGACACGTTGCTCCAACAGCAAACGCAGACGTTGTTGCAAAAGAAGTTCTTGGCGCTTGTTCAAAGGCTCTTACCTATGAAGGAAAAATGTACGGATACCCGGTAAGCGCGGAAACTTACGCTTTGTTTTACAATAAGGATCTCATTGCTGAAAAAGATGTTCCAAAGACTTGGGATGCTCTTGCAAAATGGGTAGTTGATTTCAACAAAAAGAATCCAGACAAACGCGGATTTATAATGGATGTAGGAAACGCATACTATTCAATCGTATTTACAACAGAAAACGGAAACCGCGTCTTCGGTTCAACAGGAGCTGACACTTCTACAACATATCTTAACAATGATGATGCTGTAAACGGAATGAAATTCTTCCAGTCGCTTAGATCTGCTCTTAATGTTCCTGCGGCAGACCTTTCAACTGGCGCTTGCGACGCAGCATTCCAGGGCGGACAGGCTGCAATGCACATCACTGGACCTTGGAACGTAAAGAACTTTGTAGATGCAGGACTGAACTTTGGTGTTGCTCCTCTTCCTTCACTTCCTGGTGACAAAGTTCCAGCACCTTCGTTCTCTGGAACACGCGCTATGTTTGTAAGTTCTTACTCTGATCATCCGGAAGAAGCTGCTGACTTTGCCCAGTTCCTTATCAGCCCTGCTATGCAGCAGCTCAGATTCGACATCACAGGAGCTATGCCAGCTATCAACGTAAAAGTTTCAAGCGAATACATTGGCGGATTCCTCCAGCAGCTTGACTACGCATTCCCGATGCCTTCTGTTCCGCAGATGTCTGCATTCTGGGAGGCATTTGGAAACGCTTCAAAGAATATTTGGGACGGTGCAGATGTTAAGAAAGAACTTGACGCTTGCAACGCTACAATTCTTGGAATATAAGTTTAATAGCTTTTTCTTGTAATAAGCGAGGGGTTGCCCTTGGGGGCAGCCTCTTTTATTTAGGGGTTGTCACAACCGTAAAAACGGCTGACTCAAGGGCTTGACCGTAAGCGTGCCTTGATCAGACGTATTCAATTGCGAGGTGTCTTATGCGGATAGAGTCCGATGGAAGTTCTGCAAAAAAGGTAAAAGTCGCATCTTTATGCTTCATGGGATTATCCCATATTATTTACCTTAAACAATATGTCAAAGGCGCTCTTTTTGCTGCCCTTGAAGTTCTTTTTCTTGCTTTTCTGCCAGTTACTTGCAGAAAGATTTTTGATTTGATTACTCTTGGCGAGCCGCAGCCTGATATTCCGGTTAAGTTTCGCAATAACTCTATGTTTATGCTTATCGATGGAATTCTTATTCTTTCGATAGTTGCTCTTTTTGTAGTTGCTTATGTAATTTCTGTAAGAAGCGCAAAAAAATCCTATGAAGAATACTGCAGGTCTAAACGGTTTGTTTCTCAAAAGTCCTCTTTGGCTGAGGTTGGCAACAAGGCGTTCCCTATTACAGGTCTTGCTCCTTGTGTAGTTATGCTCCTTGTTTTTGTTGTTGTTCCGCTTCTTTTTAGCGTTGCGGTTGCTTTTACAAACTACTCTGCTCCAAACAACCTTCCTCCTAAAAATACTGTAGATTGGGTTGGATTCCAGAACTTTAAAGCGCTCCTTTTTGGCGGAACAAACTGGTCAGCTGGTTTTGCACGCGTCGCAATCTGGACATTTGTATGGGCTGTGGCTTCAACTTTTACCTGCTACTTTGGCGGACTTTTGGTTGCCGTTCATTTGAATGAAAGCGGAATCAAGATTGCTCCAGTGTTCAGGTTTATATTTGTCTTGCCTTACGCAGTTCCGGCTGTAATTACAATGATTCTGTGGCGTCATATGCTTAACGGAACTTTTGGAATTGTAAACAGAACTCTTGTTGCGCTTGGAATTCTTGAGTCGGGAAATGCGATTCCATGGATTGGAGATGCGACACTGGCAAAAATAATGTGTATTGTAATCAACCTTTGGGCTGGATTTGGCTATTTTATGATGCTTTCTATGGGAACAATGACAGCTATTTCCAAGGATTTGTACGAAGCTGCAAAAATTGACGGTGCTAACGGATCTCAGATTTTGCGGCACATTACAATGCCTCTTGTTCTTTACCAGACAATGCCTTTGATTATCATGAGCTTTACACATAACATCAACAACTTCGGAATCATCTTCTTCCTTACAGGAGGTTCTCCTACTGTTGCTGATTCCACAACCACAATGGCGGGCGGAACTGATATTCTTGTTACTTGGATTTACAAGCTTACAATTACAATGCTTAGATACAACTACGCTTCTGTTATCGCAGTACTTATCTTCGTTGTTCTTGCGCCGTTTGCTATTTATCAGTTCAGAAATACCAAGGCTTATAAGGAAGGTGAAGTATGAAAAATTACCACTCGTTCAAGCAAATCAGCAAGACTTTTTCTTATCTTATTTTTATACTGATTTCGCTTGTTGTTTTTTATCCGCTTGTTTATGTTGTTGCCGCCGCTTTTGCTCCTGGAAACGGAATTGCAAGCATGAACATTGTTCCTTTCAAGGACGGATTCACGCTCAAGCACTTTAAGTATCTGTTCTTTGAAACCCAATACTGGCTGTGGTTTAAGAACACATTCATCATCGCCCTTTGGACAACACTTCTTACTGTTGTGATTTCCTCATTGAGCGCTTATGTTTTTTCACGCTTTAAGTTCGTCTTTAAACACACCCTTTTGATGAGCATGCTTATTCTTCAGATTTTCCCTTCATTTGTAGGAATGATTGCAATCTATGTAATTTTGAACCGTATCGGCGGACTTGATACTCTGTGGGGACTGGTGCTTGTTTATGTTGCCGGCGGAATTCCGTACAACACTTGGATGGTAAAAAGCTACATGGATACAGTAAGCAAGAACCTTGACGAGGCTGCAAGAATTGACGGTGCAAGCCACTTTAGAATTTTTGGAACAATCATCCTTCCTGTTACAAAGCCGATTATCACATTCCTGGGGATCTCAAGTTTTACAGGACCATGGATGGACTTTATCTTCCCGAAGTTTGTTTTAAGAAGCCCGGAAAAACAGACACTTGCGTTGGGCTTGTTCTCTTTCGTTTCTGATAAAAAGAACGAGTTTACAAACTTCGCAGCAGGTTCTTTGGTAATCTGTATACCGTTCGTAATCTTCTTCCTGTTCACACAGAAAGCAATGATGATGAGCATGGGAACAGCGGCTGTAAAGGAATAACCATCGAAAAAAAATAAAAAACTGTGAGCAAGTGCGAACAGTTTTTTATTTTTTAACCGACATTAAGCCGCAAGGCTTAATGCCCCGAGAAAAAAAAGCAACTGTGAGCAAGTGCGAACAGTTTTTTATTTTTTAACCAATGTACATTGAAGTTTTCAGAATATTTGCGATTAAGCATGAGCAAATGTTCTGAAAATAACAAACGCGAGGCTTAATGCCCCGAGAAAAAAAAGCAACTGTGAGCAAGTGCGAACAGTTTTTT